>UMEP01019563.1_pt1 | contig 15741 bp, 19 predicted proteins | sample 1964771 | NCBI WGS metagenome assembly UMEP01 (sample SAMEA4836022, study PRJEB28245) | human gut metagenome | biome: gut microbiome; material: fecal sample | place: Denmark | collected 2008 | reverse complement strand
GCTCTTCCAAATACGAGAGCAATGCCCGATGATTTAACGGCCTTATCTCCACCTCCTCAAAGGCAGGCTTCTTTTCCACGGTCTTATGAGGACGAGATTCTATCTGCGGAAGCGGAACGATACCCGCTTCCGTGATAAATCTTGCCTGCTCCATGAAGTCGCTGCTACGCACAAACTCGCCTGCCAGCGTGAAGATGTCACCGCCCTTGCCCAGACCGAAGTCATACCAGAGTTGCTTGTCCACGTTCACACGTAACGAGGGAGTGCGCTCCGTGCGGTAAGGTGCAGCATACCACCATTCATTGCCTCGCATCCTCAGCGGCTCGTGTCCGAGCCTTGCAAGAAAGTCCGCCAGCGGTATCTGCCTCAATGCGTCAATCTCCATGCGCTCCGTCAGTTGCCTTTGGCTTCTTCCGTCACGATTCGGAATAGCCCGAATAAATTCGGTCTCTTCTCTCACTGCTCCGTCAGTTAATGATGAACTTCACGCCCACGCCGAACTGCGTATGGAAATGTCCTGTGGAGTTGCCCCAGAGACACCGTTCCCGAAGGTTGGCGAGCAGGGCTACACGGTCGGCCACATAAAACTCCACATCGAGTGTCAGCGCACCGCCATAGATGAAGGAATCTTTATCGTGGAGCATCGCCCCCTCGTACAGCACCTTGTCGCCCCAGTTCACCGTCTCATAGCCTGCGAGAGCCGAAGTCCCAGCATAGACAAAGAGCACCTTCCTTGCGTCCGACAGCACTTTCAGATAGTAGCCACCCTCCGCCGTAAACTGCGCCACGGGTATCTTCTTCTCCTTGTAGGGCTGGTTCTTCAGCAGGTATTCGCCACCGAACACCCACTTGTTGCCACCCTTGGTATAGGTGGAGAGAATTGCACCAAGACTGTACCCGCCATCGTTGCCACCAAGTTTGAAGCCGTCCGCCATGTTCGCCTTCACCTCGATGCCCTGCATTTTCGGGAGGCATCGCTGGGCGTGCGCCTGCCCCGTGAAAAGGGCAAGCGACGCGATGATTATTACGATGTACTTTCTCATGGTCAGCGCACTTGAAGTTCGTTGATGGTATTGGCACGCACCAAATCCTCGTTCTCAATCACGAAGGATTGGTGACGGCCACCGTTCTTCTCGTTCAGTTCCACCACGAGGTACTTGTCATCAGGTATGGTGAACTTCGCCATTGTGAACACGGTGCGCTCGCTCTTCTTGCCCGGCACGCAAGTGGTGTAGTTCTGCGCACGGAGCGGCAGGATAACCTGCTCCTGCACGGCGGTGCGCTTCGCTACCTTCTTGTCCACAATCTTCCATGTCACGTAGTCCACATCAAACGGCACGTTGCTCTGATTCTTGATTTCCGTGTGGAAATACAGCAGTCCGTTGTGCGTATAGATTCCTTTCAGCAGGTACTGTATGCCGAAACGCTTGCAGCCGATGTGCTTCACCTCACGCTTGTTCTGCTTGTGGATGGACTTCATGATAAGTCGAACCAGCATCGGACTCTCGCTGCCCAGTTCCTTCAGGTAAATCTCCTGCGCATTGTTCGGACGGTTCACCGCCTCGCCGTCGTGGATGAAGTCGCACATCTCCACGTTGAGCAGCAGCGGCTCCTTGGCATACTTCACGTTGAAGGTATAGAAGCTGCCGTCTTCCGTGATGACGCTCATATTCGTCTCGTTCTTGAAGTTCTTCACGGTCGCCTTCACACGGATTACGTTCTCCGCACCGTCCGCCTTGCCCGCTATCAGGTTGGGCGAACCCAAATCCACATAGCGCACCTCTGCCGGGAAGATGATGTGTACGGTCTTGTCGTACGTCACCTCCAGCCCGTGGGGCGGAATCATGCGGTCGAAGGTCAGCTTCTTCGTCAGCCCGTGATACAGGTCGCCCTCCGTCTCCTTCTGCGGATAGACCTCCTTGGTCAGGGGCGGTTGTCCGTCACTCCCGTTACTTTCCTTCACGGTCTTGTTCTCCTGCGCATTGGCAGTTACGATGCCCACCAAGAGGGCAAAAATCATGATTGCTTTTCTCATTTCACTTTGGATTTTAGTGGTGAATAAAAATTGGATGTTGTTACTTTATCTTTTATATTTCTCAGTCTCTGTCCTGATACAGCATCACCTTGTAGCCCGCCTTCAGATGCACCTTCACGGTACGCATCTTCTTGGCGATATACTGGCTTGTACCCTGTATCAGCCCCTTGCCGAGGTCGGAGGCCAACTGTGCCCCCGCATTGGTGGAGATATTGATGCTGCTGCCGAGCGAACCACCCATGTTGGCGGCAACCTCCCGCACCGCATCCATCTCCATCGAGCCGGGGATGAAGATACCCTGCTGCCCGTCCGTGTCATAGACCGAAAGCTCCACAGGCACGATAGTCCCCTCATGCTCTATCGAGGTGATTTCGATGCCGAGGCGTTCGCCCTGCACACATGCCTCGCCTACCACCACGGCATTTCGGGGAATAATCCGTTCCGCCACGGCCATCGGCTCCAGCAGGCGCAGCTTCACCGCCTGCCCGTCCGTCACGCTCTGCGCTCCATAGATGCACGCCGATATGGTGTTCTTGTCCGTCACCCCGACCATGCCCACAGCGGTGTTGAAACCATAGTTTCGTTCCTGTGCGTGGGCGGCGATAAACTCCTCATTGCTCATCGGCTGTCCGAGAGCGGATACCACCTGCTTCGTCACCTGTTTCACAGGAGTGACGGTATTCTTTCCGGTCTTGCTCACAGTGGCAGGCATTGCCTCTTGCTTGGGCTGTCCGCCATTCTGACCGCCCATATACTTTGCCGCCAGTTCGTAAGACTTTTCCATGAGTGCCACTTGGTCGTCCATATCAGATGCCCTGCCTTTCTCGCTTTCAAGTTCCGATTCCAGCGAGGCGATGCGCTCCAGAAGTTCCTCCATATCCGCATTTTCCTCCTTAGGCTGTTCATAGAAACTGCCGAGCGTGGTATTCAGGTCACGGTAGGCGGAGGCAGACGAGCGGATGCTTTGAGGTGTTGCGGGCTCGCTCTTTTCCGCACTGTCATTGGCTGTCAGACTGAAATCCGCAGCGGATTCGTTTCCCGCTACTTCACGGTCGAACATATCTCCCAGCTCCATCATCGAGCGGTTGCGGTTCTCCTTACGTTCCTCCATCGCTCCCTGCTCGTAGGCCTTCGCCTTGTCGCCGATAATCTGCCTGTCCGCCTTGTCGGCATCCGGCATCTCCATGTTGTAGCCGTCCATGCCCGGCTCTTTCGTCCCGTCAGACGATGGGGCGAAAATCAGCCACATCGCACCGAGGAATACCAGCACCATGGCAGGCAGCACTATCATCTTCTGACGTTTCAGCTGTTCCGCCTCCGTGAGTGGTGTGCGCTCCTGCTTGGGCTTTTCCTTGCCTTTCTCCTTGTCGGGAGCGGTCTTGTCTTGTACTTCAATCTTCGTCTGTTCCATATAAATAATAAGGTGTTGAGTGATTACTAACTGTGGGCTTGATGGACAGTTCCACCTGCCCAGCATGGTCTATCTCCATCTTCCGACTTTCGTCCCTGCCAACGTCATAGACGGCTTTGCCGAAAGTGTAGAGGGCAAGCACCGCAAAGACGGCGAGCATTCCCAATACGATGCGTCTCTTCGTCCGCTGTGGCAGACACTCCAGCCGGTCTTTGGCCAGATCCGTCATCTGTTTCCTTTTGTCGCGGAGACTCCAGAAGAGCCTCCACGCCGATTTCCTGATACGTTTTTCCTTCATGCCTGTCATCGTTTGATTGTCTGTAAATCCTTATTCTCAATGATGGTGAATCCCTCGATGGTGAATCCGTTGGGATTGTCGTCCGAGCGCGAGGCGTTCAGCAGGCGGCATGTCGTCACGAGGCTGCGCTCCGTGATGTTGCTCTGCCGGATAATCTGCTGCCGTGCGTAGGTGGTGGCACGGTAGGGATAGCCGTTGAAGTCACACACCACGCTGTCCACTTTCAGCACCTGATTGATGTTACCTGCGATGATGCGGTTGTAATAACCCTTTTCCGCAAAGTCCGAATAGTAGTTGTACACACTGCGGTCGGCCAGCAGCAGTGCCCGCTTCACGTTGTGCTCAATCGCGCTCTTCTCCGGAGAGAGCGTGAAGAACAGCTCGTGGAAGCGGCGCACGTGTTCCCTCGCTTCCGCCGGACGGTTCTGCGACAGGTCTTGCGAGAGGGCCAGCATCAGCGACTTCCCGTTGTCCAGCACATAGATCTTCTCCCGCTGCTTCTCCGCAAAGCGGTAGGAACTCCACACGCTCCACACCGTCACCACGGCACACAAGGCGAGGAACACCATGCTGAACAGGCGAATCTGCCTGAACGATGTCTCGATGTTCTTTAATAACTTGAATTCCATTTTCTTGTTTTCTCCTTGTTTTGATGTTACACATACTTTTCTTTATCTCAGCAGTGTCCCGACACGTCCGGCCACATTGCCAGCGGTTGCACCCGCCACGCTGCCGGCGAAGCCGCCAGCCTTGCCAGCCGTCTGGTTCACGTTGCGCCCGTAGTTGCCCATGCCTCCGGCTTGGATAATCCAGCCAGAAACAGTAGGAATGGTGAAGTAACCGATGATGCCGATGATCATGAACACGATATACACCCCGTCGCTCGAATCCAGCGAGAAGTTCGGGTCGGCCTGCATCCGCTCGATGTCGCTCTGCAGCATCAGCACCTGTATCTTGGCCAGTATGGTGCTGAACATGTCCGACACGGGCAGCCACAGATACACCTGCACATAGCGGCATATCCACTGCGTCAGCGTGCTCTGGAAACCGTCCCACACAGAAATGGCGAAGGCTATCGGTCCCAGTATCGACAGCACCACGAGAAAGAACGTCCTCAGCGTGTCTATCACGAGGGCTGCGGCCTGAAACAGCAGTTCCAGCAACTCGCGGAAGAAGTCGCGCACGCCCTTCTTCATCTGGTACATGCTCCGCTCGATGTACATCCCCGCCATGGTGACAAGGTCGTCGGGCGACCACCCCAGTTCCTCCAGCTGCTTGTCGAACTCCTCGTTCGACACCAAGTAGGCCGTCTCCGGGTTGCGCTTCATCGCCTCGTACTCCAACTTGTCCTTCTGCTCCCGGTACTCGTTCATGTCCAGCGTCTCCGCCTCCAGCATCTGGGCCGTGCCCTGCACAATCGGCGAGAGCACTCCGCTGAGCGTGCCCAGCACCACCGTGGGGAAGAACATGATGCACAGCCCTATGGCGAACGGACGGAGCATCGGGAACACGTCTATCGGTTCGGCACGCGCCAGCGACTGCCATACCCGGTAGGCCACGTAGAAGAGTGCGCCCAGTCCGGCGATACCTTTCGCCACGCCCGCCATGTCCTCGCATAGCGGCATCATCTCGTCGTAGAGCGACCGCAGTATCTGGTGAAGGTTCTCGAAGTCCATAGGCTACCAGTATCTTTCGTTGGCACTGCCGTAGAGCCCCATCACACGGTCGAGGTCGTTTTTCTTCTTCGCCCGCAGGTAGCTCACGCTGATGTTCTTGTTGGTGTAGTAGCTCACGAGGTTGCGGTAACGTTTCATCTTGGAGTGGCAGCGTTCCACCACGTCCATGCGGTCCTTGTCCGTCATGGAGAGCGTGGTGATGTTCACCACGTTCTTCAGCTCCGTCAGCACGTCGTTGCTCTCCTCCAGCAGTTTGGTGTAGCCGAAGGCGATTGCTGACAGTTCCTCTACCGTGAAGTTCTCGTCGCGCATCATCTTCTGGAAGCTGTTCACGTAGATGTCCGTGATGTCGCCCACCATCAGGATGGTCTGCTGCACCTTGCGGGCATCCTTGACGAGGTTGTTCACCGATTTCAGGGCATCGTAGTACTTCTTACCCTGCTCATAGATTTTCACTGTCTCCTGAAAGTTCTTGACCATGTGGGTCGCCGTGGTCGATGTGTGCGCCACGTTCTTGGAGGTGTTCACAATGCTTTGTGCGATGTTGGACGGGTCTATGACTGTCCATTGTGCGCTTGCCTTGCCCACCGTCAGCAGGCACAGGCAGATAAAGATTGTCATTCTTGCTTTCATTGTACGCTATTGTTTGGTCTGTTCCTGTCTTACTCTTACATAGTCCCCGTTGGGCGAGAAGGTAAGCACGTCTGTCTCCTCGTTGTAGGCCACGTCTATGCGGAATCCCGTGTTCATGAAGAGGTTGCCGTTCTCCATCTGCAGGAGGTAAGTCTGCGGTTTCAGCTCGCGTCCCAGCCCTTTGCGCTTGAACACTGTCACCTTGTATGCCTTCCCCTCCTTGTAGATGAGCACGTCAGGCTTGCCCTCCACGCTCTCCCAGTTGCCGCAGAGGGCGGGACGGTCGTCCCTCGCCGCCTCACTGCACGACTGCATTGCCATACTCGCCATTCCCAGCACGATGCCGCAAAGGAGCAGCATCTGTTTGCTTGATGTCTTGAATCTTCTTCCCATGTTCTGAATCATTATTGAATGTGATAAAATCTGGTTGTGATAAATGTCATGTCTTGCTACTCCTTCTTTTCTCCGCCAGCTGCCGGATGGCGGCTTCGATGTCACCGCCCAGTTGCTCCGCCAGCCGATATACCTCCACCTTCTCCGTTTCCTCGGTGGTGTAGGCGAGGTATTCCTCTGCGCTCACCTCGGTGGCATAGACCGCCGACTGCGTGCCGCCCAGTCCGATCCACACCTCCTTGTAGAGCCGTGACGGGGTGTTGGCCATGTTGATGGAGAGAATCTGAGACTTCTCCTTCTCCGTCAGACCGAGCAACGCCTGTATCTGGTCGAACTTGTTCATGTACTTCCGCTGGTCGAGGAGTATCTTGCAGTCGGAGTTGTTGATGATACTCTCCTTCACCACGGGCGAGGAGATGATGTCATCCACCTCCTGTGTCACCACGATGGCCTCGCCGTAATATTTGCGCACGGTCTTGTACATGTACCTCAGGTATTCCGCCATGTTCGCCGAAGACAACGCCTTCCATGCCTCCTCCACAATCAGCTGCTTGCGCACGCCCTTCAGACGGCGCATCTTGTTGATGAAAGCCTCCATGATGATGATGGTCACCACGGGGAACAGCTCACGGTTCTCCTTGATGCTGTCAATCTCGAAGACGATGAACCGCTTGCCGAGCAGGTCGATGTTCTCTGTGGAGTTGAGCAGGAAGTCGTAGCGTCCACCCCGGTAATACTGCCGCATGGTGGTAAGCATGTTGTCGATATTGAAGTCCGACTTCTCCACCTTTATCTCACGATCCGCCAGCTCGCGGCGGTAGTCGTCGCGCATGTACTCGTAAAAGGTGTTGAACGAGGGCGTGATGCTCCGGTCTTCCCTGATGCGCTCGATGTAGGCATTCACCGCACTGCCCAGCTCGCCGCTCTCCGTCTTCGTCACCTTGTCGTCCTCCGACTTCCAGAGAGTCAGCAGCAGCGTCTTGATGCTGTCCTTCTTCTCCACGTCGAACACATAGTCGTCGGTGTAGAACGGGTTGAACGAGATAGGCTTTTCCTCCGTGTAGGTGAAATACACGCCGTCCTCGCCGTGCGTCTTGCGCCGTATCATCTCGCACAGCCCCTGGTAGGAGTTTCCCGTATCCACCAGCACCACGTGCGTGCCCTGCTCGTAGTACTGGCGCACGAGGTGGTTCATGAAGAACGACTTTCCGCTGCCCGACGGGCCCAGCACGAACTTGTTGCGGTTGGTGGTGATGCCCCGCTTCATGGGCAAGTCACTGATGTCGAGGTGCAGGGGCTTGCCCGTGAGCCTGTCCACCATCTTGATGCCGAAGGGCGAGAGCGAACTGCGGTAGTTGGTTTCCTCCGTGAAGAGGCACACCGCCTGTTCGGTGAAGGTGTAGAACGACTCCTCCGCAGGAAAGTCCGCCGCGTTGCCGGGCATCGCCGCCCAGTAGAGCGTGGGGCAGTCGATGGTGTTGTGGCGTGGCATGCACTCCATGCTTGCCAGCTGACTGCCCACATCGTTCTTGATGTGGCGCAACTCCTCCGCATCGTCGCTCCATGCCATGACGTTGAAATGCGCTCTCACCGAGGTCAGCCCGTAGGAATGTGCCTCGTTCAGGTATTGCTCTATCCACTCACGGTTGATGCTGTTGCTCCTACTGTATCGGGAGAGCGACTGCATGTTGCGGGCGGACTTCTCGAACTTCTGCAGGTTCTCCTCACTGTTGTCCAGAATCACATACTGGTTGTAGATGTGGTTGCAGGGCAGCAGCAGCCCTACGGGGCTTGCGAAGGAGAGACGGCAGTCCGAACGGTCGGTGGAGAGTTTCTCGTACCTGACATCGGTGGAAACTTTTCCGGGCAGGTCTTCCGCATCGGAGAGGGTATGCAGGCACAGGCGGTTGTCGCCGATGCGCATCTCCCTTGCCGAGAGGTCGATGTCCTGCAGTGTCCTGTCTCCTTCGGGCATGAGCGAAAAGTAACGCTCTATGAGTCCGGCCTTGTCCTCCGTACCGACGATCTCATCGGTGGTGAGGCGGCGCAGCCTGATGAAGCCGCTGTCGTTCATGATGCGGGCGAACTGTTCCGTAGCCTCCATGAATTTCTCCGCCGTTTCCCAGTCCAGTTCCTTTGGGATGATATGCCCACGGCACAGCGTGCTGAAGTTGCTCTGCATACGGTTGCGCTCCTTCGTGGTCTTCGTCAGGAAGAGGTAACAGGTGTGCTTCAGGTAGGGACGCTCGTTGAAGTGACGCTCAAACGAGCGGCTCAGAAAACTCATGTCATCTTTGTGCAACTCTGGCTTGTACTGCTCCTTGATGAACCAGTCCTGCTTGTGGACGATGGAATAGTCGGGCAGCACCTTGATGGCCTTGCACCAGCAGCCGTGTATGGCCTCGTATTCCGCACCCGTCACGGTGTAGAGTTCCGGCAGCTCCACCTCGTAGGCTACCGTGAGGTCGGCATCCTTCGAGACGATGCAGCCGTGCTCTACCGCCATCAGGGGAAACTTGTTTTCCAGTGTTGTCATTTTTGATATATTTCTCATTTCGTTTCTTCCTTTCGTTGTCGTTTGAATAATCGGGCTATCCGCCGTCGGTTGATAAGGTATCGGGGGTGGCTGCGTGCCGCTCCCAGCTTCATCAGTCCGTGCTCGCCGTACCGGGCGTTCAGCGCGAAGGTCTGCCATACGAGGACGGAAGACGATGCCGCGCCGAAGCCGATACATATCCACTGGCCGATGCCGACCATGTAGAGGATGACGAAGAGGATGAAGAGGGTGAGCAGACCTCCACAGAATATGAAGAGGTACTGCGCCTTCAGACCCTTGAACTCAACCGGACGGCCGATGCCCTTGTTGATGGGGTATTCAGCCATACATTATTATATTATAGGAAGAACGAGCGCAGGATGGTGGCTGCCACGATGAGGAAGATACATGCTCCGAACCAGCTTGCGGCGGTCTTGGAGGTGTCGGGGTCGCCCGACGAGAACTTGCCATAGACCTTCACGCCGCCGATGAGTCCGACCACTGCGCCGATGGCGTAGATGAGTTTCGTGCCTGGGTCGAAATACGAGGTGACCATGGAGGTGGCTTCGTTGATGCCTGCCAGTCCGTTGCCCTGTGCGAATGCGGTTGCGCTTGCAGCGATGAGGAGTGCTGCCGAGAGGATTGTTCTGATACTGTTGTTCTTGTTCATATTGATGTTCTGTTTTGTGCCCTCGAAGGGTGGATAGTCCTTGTCGGGCGGGTTGATAATGATTTACTTTATTCGGATATAGTGGTGTCGCCCTTTTGTTTCTACGGACTTAGGCTGTCCGTTTGCGGGCTTGCTGTACCTTGTACTGCCGTGCCGCTTTGCTATCATATTACTATCTGCTCATTCTTTCTCATTTATATTGTTATACATAGTCCCGGATGTTGAAATCCTCCAGTTTGTCGGGGATGACGAACGGTTTCCTTGCCTGTTTCACGGCATTGCCGATACTATCCACGTAAGCCGTGATGGCACTTGCCAGCCGTTCCGCTAAAACCTCATCCGTCATGATGCTCGTAATCTTCTCGAACAACTCCGTACCGTCCAGTTCAGTCATGACCTCTCCGGCCTTTGTCAGTTCCTGTTGGGTCGGCTCGTCTTTCTTGATGGTCTGTACGGCATCGGCTATCTCGTCGAAACTGCATCCCGAAGCATGGGGCTTGTATTCCTCCTCCAGTTCTTCCTCAGAATATCCAAGTTCATCCGGTGTCAGGCTGCTGAACGTTTCATCCAGTTTTTCTGCCGGAACTTGGGCGGACTGATTGCCTTTTTCCTGATTTCCGACATCAAAGGTAGTGTCGTTTTCTGATATGGCATCGCCTTTTTCAGAAGTGGAATCCTTTGGCACAGGGGTGGCAGCGGTTGACTTCGCGACACTCATCTTGAACTTGCTTTTGCCGATAACATCGGGGATTTCCTTACTGATTTCTGTCTCTTCTTTTTGTGGGGAAGGCGGATTGCCTGCCATCGACTTCCACAGCTCGGAGATACCGCACAAGAATCGGACAAGTTTGGTTTCCTTGATCTGCTCTTGCAGCAACAGGAGTATGAACCATACGTTGCAGAGAAGCGACACGGTCAGAATGATTCCTTTCAGTTCCATCTTCAAAACAGTTTGGCATTCTGGATACTCTGGTAGTAAGCCTCCTGCAGTTCATTCTGGTATTGGCGCAGGTGCTCATTCAGCACGTTGTCGATGTAACGTCCAAGGGTGATTCCGTTACCCATGTATCTGATAATGTTGGCATACTTGTCGTGTGTCTCCTTGTCGATATAGACACATTGGCGCACTTTAATTTCCGATGCCTCCATAAAGGCGGACAAGGGTTTGCGCATTGTTCTTTGTTTTCCTGCTTGCAGGTTGTCAGCATTGCCGTTGTTCTTCTGATTCTTCTTCATGATTTCTTGTTTTTGAAATGTTGATAAAATGTGATTGCTGTCTCAATTATAATTTCTCGATTTCTGGACAAACGATGCCTCGGCTCTTGAACTCGTTTCCGATAGTCTCCTTGTATTGAGCAAGATGTTCGCGGAGGATGCCATCCACGCAGAAACAAACCGTCCCATCGTTTGATGACTGGGGAGCGTGTTCTGCAAGCATATCGTAGGCTTCCGAACTGACATATACCAGTTTCACACCGCTCTCCTCAATCTTTCGGTCTATCTCCTTGCCGTAAAGGGCACAGTGGTTGGCAAGCACATTGTCAATGTACTGCTGCACTGTCATGCCGTTGCCCACGTGTTCCACGAGTGCCGATATTCTATCGTGGAAATCCTTGTCAATGAGGACGGGCATACCGCGACCTTCGCTGCCTTTCGGCTTGTTCAGGAAACCGTCCTTGCGGAGTTTGTTCACTGCTTTCTGAAACTTACTCATACCGTTGTTCTTCTGATTTTTCTTCATAATGTCTTGTTTTTGAAATGTTGATAAAATGTGATTGTTATGATATTAAAGATTGTATGATTTGAGATGACGGTTGAACGCTTCCACAATATCATCCTGAAACTGCTCGAAATGATATGTAAGGACATTGTTCAGATAGCTTGCTATGGTCACCTCGTTGCCTCCGACTACATGGAGTATCTTCTGTATGCGGTCGTGAAACTCCTTCTTGATATATACCTGCTTGCCAAGTCTGGCGGTAACATTGGACTCGCATACGAAGGTACTCTCATAGTCAGGCTTGCCATTGCCGTCCATACCTTTCTTCGTTGAGGTGGCGGACGTGGCAGTCTGCTGCCCAGGCTCTTTTGTCTTCGGCTGGCGGCTGCTCTCCGTGCTTCTCGCCTCCAAGGGAAGGCTGGTATCGTCCAGACGGAATGAGTTGATGACTGCCGCACTGTCAATATCGTCGATTCGTGTCTTTTTTGCCATACCATTCAGTTTTTGATTATTTCAAGTATCTCGTCCGCAAGTTTGTCGAGGTTGCTGCCTCGCACCAGTGTCTTGTCTGCAGGAAACGCCGTAGAACGGAATACGGTCTTTCGCTCTGTGCCTGTCTCCTTGCGGAAGCGTTTGCTGTCGGGGAGGAACGTGTTGAGTATAGGAAGGGCGAACTCTGCACATACCTTGTCGTAAGCCTTGTACAACTCCGACTTCTCACGTCCGTCCACCATGTTCCACACAAGGTACAGTCCCTTGATGCAGGACTTGCCCGTGCTTATCATCTGTTCGTTGATGACAGTGGCAAACTTGATGGAGCTTTCCATCACTACACGGTCTGCGATGATTGGAGTGAAGATGTAGTCCATCTTGGCTATGGTTGTCACCACATCCACATTGTTGATGGTTCCCGGCAGGTCGAAGAACACGAAGTCGAGGTTCGGATGGCTCTCGCAGAGCTGCTCCGCCGTCTTGATGGCATCCTCGGCACGGCTGCACTTGATGGGATAAGGATTCTTCTCCAACCGTTTCAGCTGTTCGTAGGCCATGGACTTGTAATACTCATCCTCCATGATGGCTTTCAGGTCACGCTTGCGCATGTCGTGGACGCTGTACTGCGGAAAGTCGCAGTCCACCACCGCTACATTGTAGCCTTTCACGTAATGCAGGTAACTTGCCACCAGCACCGTGAGGGTTGTCTTCCCGGCTCCTCCCTTTTGTGTGGAGATAGCCACATACTTGGTTTCATTCATACTTTTGATAATTATTATTGTTATACATAAGTCGGATTACGGAAGCGTATTGTTAATCACACGTACGTATATCCGTTTTCATTCTCATTCGTGACTTCATCCGTTGGTCTGGCTTCAAGTGCGTCCGCAGTTTCAAGTGTTCAAGCAGATAACCAGCTCTGCCTGCCAATGACTGTGAAGACGTATCTGGGCAACCTTGAATGGTCCTTCATTCCTATGTAAAACCAGTCCCGTTTACAGTCTTTCAAAAGCACCTGTTTTCAGTCCTTCATCTGAATCACGATGCAAAAGTATAGGCATTTTTTCATATCCGTATCACTTTCGGAATGAGTGGCAGCGAGTGGCACAGGGTGGTAGCGGTTGGCACAGCAAAAACGCTGATTCAGAGGTGGAAATAGCCGTAATTTTGCACCCAAGCGACAGGGCTTGCCCTTGGACACTGCCACCAGGGTTATCAGGCAACACACCAATCCGTCCGAAGGCGGATTTTTATTAGCATTAGCCAATAGCAAGATGTCTTTTCAGTTACTCAAAAGGATTTGAGTTACCCGAAAAGCTCTTGCCCCACTGGCGGGGGACGGGCTCTTCCTCCGAAGTCGGGAAGCCTGATGAAAACCGATGGTTGGAGTTGGGAAAGGGGGCCTTGGCGCATAACCACTAAATCCAATCAATGATGCAGAAAGAGAAAAGAAGGACGGGGCGATGCCCCAAGTTAGACACGAAGACGCACTGCGTGATGGTGCGTTTCGACGACGGCGAGTGGAACAGGTTCCTCGCCATGCACGAGAAATCGGGTGTCTATGCCAAGGCGGTGTTCCTGAAGGAGCAGTTCTTCGGCAGGACGTTCAGGGTCGTTACGGTGGACAAGGGCTTGGTGGATTACTACACCAAGCTATCGGATTTCCATGCGCAGTTCCGTGCCATCGGCACGAACTACAACCAAGTCGTGAAGGAATTGCGGTCGCATTTCTCCGAGAAAAAGGCGATGGCGTTGCTCTACAAACTGGAGAAATGCACGGAGGAACTGGCGGCGTTGAGCCGCCGAATTGTAGAACTCTCAAAAAGTATGGAGGAAAAATGGTCACCAAAATCAGTTTAGGAAAGTCGCTCTACGGTGCGCTCGCCTACAACGGGGAGAAGATCAACAAGGAGCAGGGACGGCTGTTGGCTACCAACCGCATCTTCAACCATGGGAGCGGCACGGTGGATATTGCCAAGGCGATGGAGGGCTTTCTCGCCTTCATTCCCGCCACGGTGCGCACGGAGAAGCCTGTGCTGCACATCTCCATCAATCCGCATCCCGACGATGTGCTGACGGACACGGAACTGCAGGAGATAGCACGGGAATACCTCGACCGTATGGGCTACGGCAACCAGCCTTATATGGTCTATAAGCACGAGGACATCGACCGCCACCACCTGCACATCGTCACCATCAATGTGGATGAAAGCGGCAGGCGGCTCAACCAGGACTTCCTTTTCCGCAGGAGCGAGCGCATACGCAAGGACTTGGAGCGGAAGTATGGACTACATCCGGCAGAACGGCGAGGCGAGCGCATAGAGCGTCCGCTGCGCAAGGTGGACACTTCGGCAGGCAACATCAAGAAGCAGGTGAGTAACATCGTGAAGGCGGTGAACAGGCTGTACCGCATCCAGTCGCTGGGCGAATACCGTGCGCTGCTGTCGCTGTACAATGTGACGGTGGAGGAAGCGCGGGGCATCGTGCGTGGACGGGAATACCACGGGCTGGTGTTCTCCGCCACGGATGATGCGGGCAACAAGACGGGCAACCCGTTCAAATCCTCGCTCTTCGGCAAGTCAGCCGGATATGATGCGCTGCAAAACAAGTTTGCACGCTCCAAGAAAGAGATAACGGACCGGAAACTCGCTGACATGACGAAACGCACCGTATTGGCGGCTTTGGAGGCAACGCACCACCAAGACCGCTTCATCGCCCTGCTCAGGGAGAAGGGCATCGACACGGTGCTGCGCCATACGGAGGACGGGCGCATCTACGGCGCAACCTTTATTGACCACCGCACGGGTTGCGTGCTCAACGGCTCACGCATGGGCTGGGAACTTTCGGCCAATGCCTTGCAGGAACACTTCACGCTGCCATACGCCAACGAGGAGCCGATAACGATGACTGTACCTTCTGAAGATAGAAACGCTGTCACGCCAAAGGCGGAGGAATACACCGCTGACGACTTCCATATCTCAGGTGCAGGGCTTTTTTCGCCTGACGGCTTTGGTATCGCCCCCGAAGAGGAGGCGTTTATCCGTGCCATGCAGCGGAAGAAGAAAAAGAAGAAGCGCAAGGGACTGGGAATGTAACATCGTATTTTTTATTCACTTCAAAACAAAGGAACAATGTCACAAGAAGACGATTTGAGGGCACTGGCGAAAATCATGGATTTTCTGCGTGCCGTGAGTATAATACTGGTAGTGATGAACGTGTATTGGTACTGCTATAGTGCCATACGGCTGTGGGGCGTGGACATCGGTGTGGTGGACAGGATTCTGATGAACTTCAACCGCACGGCGGGACTGTTCCATTCCATCCTCTACACAAAGCTGTTCGCCGTACTCCTGCTTGCCCTTTCCTGCCTCGGCACGAAGGGCGTGAAGGGCGAGAAAATCACTTGGAGCAGGATTTGGACGGCACTGGCCGCAGGCAGCGTGCTGTTCTTCCTCAACTGGTGGGTATTGGCACTGCCATTGCCCACGGAGGCTGTGGCAGGACTGTACATCGCCACCATCGGCGCAGGCTATGTCTGCCTGCTGATGGGCGGGCTGTGGATGAGCCGTCTGCTGAAGCACAATCTGATGGAGGATGTGTTCAACACGGAAAACGAGAGTTTCATGCAGGAGACAAGGCTGCTGGAGAACGACTATTCCGTGAACCTGCCCACACGCTTCTACTACCGCAAGCGGTGGAACAGGGGCTGGATCAACGTGGTCAATCCCTTCCGTGCCTCCATCGTGCTGGGCACGCCGGGCAGTGGTAAGTCGTATGCCGTGGTGAACAACTTCATCAAGCAGCAGATAGAGAAGGGTTACTCGATGTATGTGTACGGTGCGCCAGTCAAGGCTATATTTTAAACATCCCTTTGGCA
>UMEP01064365.1_pt1 | contig 15907 bp, 10 predicted proteins | sample 1964771 | NCBI WGS metagenome assembly UMEP01 (sample SAMEA4836022, study PRJEB28245) | human gut metagenome | biome: gut microbiome; material: fecal sample | place: Denmark | collected 2008 | reverse complement strand
AGATTCAAATGAATTTGACAATGCATCAAAATGCTTTTTCCACTCTTTTAGCTCAGAAATCTTATTGATAAATTCCTTCGACCTAGAATCAAGTTCAAGGAGTCGATAAGCAGTGACCAAATTGACAACGCCCTTGTCGTCGAAACGCCCGAGATAGTCATAACTTTTCTGCTCTTTTGGCTTCAGGGTTTCTTTAATATCGCGCACGGCACGCATTAATGCGAGTCTTTCCCGAGCAAATGCAAAATATCCAACACTTCCAGGAATCGATTTAGTAGAGGATTTCCTGTCAATTTCCATTTTTAGGATATGGAGTGACTTATTAGCAAGCAATTCTGATTTGCGGCAGACATACTCACTATTTCGTTTATCGATAGTTTTGTTCTGAAGCTTACTGAGCAGCAAGTTTAACGATGAAGAATCTTCGGCGCTTAAGTACTCAAGGTAAGTCCCATTTCCAACATTATCAGCAAATGCGGCCACATCAGAATAGTTCTTTGAATGACGCTCGTAATCATCCGAACTTCTCACTGGAAGATCCATGCATCTGGAAATGCTAAAGCGGCTCTTCTTTTCATTGTTGCCCTCCGTTTTGGCCCAATCAATAAAGCCATCCAACGGAATAGGCGTCCTCTCCTCTAAGTTGCAAATCTTCTCAACGGAATCTTTAAAATCTTCGAGTCCGAGACTAGACGGTTCTCTAGGTACAGCTTTGACATTTAATAGCGCGTCGAACTGTGAGCTTTTCTGGTTTCCAAGGTATGATGAACAGGTAAGGCCTTGAGCCTCGACTGAGTTTTTTAGCGACTTGGCAATTTCCGATTTCCCCGTCCCCTTCTGCCCAAAAATGACATTGACCTCTTTGAAGATAGGCAACTTAACGTCAACATCAGCATGTGGATGTGCCACCATAGGCACAGGAGACACTTTCTCGAGAATAGTCTGAATGGTTGGGCTATCTCTTTTTGCGAGCAAGACGAACTGTTCAAAGCTATCAACTGCAAGACGCAGCTGCGGAAGCTCACAATTCGGATACTTCGTCCAATCTTTAATATCGCTACCCAGCATCATGTTCCAACCGTGGCTTGCCATAATGCCAACCGTAATTAATGTTCGGGGCTCAAAAAAATAGTTCCAAGGGCCATTTTCAGCATTAAATATTTCTTTCAACTCAGCTTCTCTGACGAAAGGCCTCTTGTCATGACAGTGAGAGATAAAAAGGGCGTCAATGCCCTGAAAAGCGGCCTTTACATCAGAAAACTTTAGCAAACAGTCGTTAGGCGATAAACCAGAAAGAAGCTTCTTGATAATGCCATCAAGGACATGGGCATTAATTGGCGAGCACACAACAAGCATATGCCAGTGAGACCCCTCAGCACCGCTAGTCACATCCAACTCTACACCGGGCCAGATTTGGAAAGCACCATTTGCAGCACAAACGAATTCGTTATATTGATCGAGGTCGAAGGCATTATGGTTTGTAATTGCGACAATGCCTACACCCGCACGGCTTACCCTCGAAACAAATGTAGCAGCATCAACGTTGCGTTTTTTACCATCACCACGCTTTATCGCTTTTGTATGACAGTGCAAGTCAATCAGCATCGTATTGCCTCCATAAGCACCCGACAGGATAACAGGATTAATTGTACTCCACGGTTACGCCGCACAAATTAACCCATGGAAATGAGCGAAGGGGTTGTTTCTCGACCCCTCATACCAGTATTAGATAAGCAACGACGGCGCCTCGGCCTCCACGCACCCGTCGGCGTACTCCGCGTGCAGGAGCTTCAGCGTGACGCCGGTTTTCGCGAGCCCGCGGTGGACGCGGGCCCAGTCGGGGCCGGCGTATGCCGGCCCGGCGTCGCCCTTGCCGGGGAACAGCAGCGCGTAGGCCGCCTCCTCGGACATCCCCACGACGTCCTCCCAGGAGACGCCCCGCTCCCTCGCGGCCACCAGCACGTCCTGGACGCTGTGCTTCGAGACGTGGGCGGTGCGGGCGATCGCGTTCTGCGACAGACCGTTCACCGACCTCAGCCTCAGGATCCCCCCCCTGGCCCTGGCCCTTCTCGCCATGTGGAACCTCCTCGTTCTCTGGACTGCATGGCAGCCCGAGCGTAACGGGGATGCGCGGGGAGGCGTTTAATGGCGGTGCCGAACGGCAATATTCGGTCGGGTGGACGGCGGTGCTGATTCGCAATATAGGTGGTGTCGAAAGGGCCTAGGACTCAGCATAGCAAGCCAACGGGCCAGATTGTCGGCAGCTCAACAGGAGGAACACGAAGATTGGATCAATGCTGCTAAAAAATAACAGAGCCGAGACGCGGCACCGCCTCAGCCGTCTTCTGCCCAAACCCAAGAAGAAGGGGAGGCAACCAAGGCTCGCCATCGAAGTCCTTAAGAAAGCGACCATGAGCTGGATCAAGATCAAAGTGTCGCCATTACATTCAACGACGTAAACCGCAAATAGAGCCATTGCAACACAAAATTAGGGTATGCCCCGTAGGAAGGACCTCCCCCTTGCAAAACGATGGCCAATCAATAACCTGCGTTTTTACGAGCCAACCATAGCTCAATATTGGCATCTAAGGCTTTGCGAAAAAGCTCGCCAAGCAACAAACATGCGGCCCGCCTTAGCGGCTAAATATTAGTACCGATTTAAAAGTCCATGCTAGGGACATCAACCCGAGCCAATGCACCAAACATGAACAGATTTTTGACCTATAGGCCTCCAATAAGTCCATCGGCATTAAAGATAGCTCTCGAAAAGGCCAGAGAGTTTACTCATCCGAATCATAAAGTTTCGCTCGATGGACTCCTTATGGTCTGCAATCCGCTTAAACAGCGGCTTCTCGAATAAAACGATCCTCAACATGTCCAAGGCAGAACACGCGCAGAAAACAATCAGCACAATACCTACGGAAGCTAAAGCCAATTCGAATATACCGCAGCTTTGATATAGGCCCGATACATTAAATACATCCTGCCAGAGCCACTTACGCATTGCATCGGAATTCGTGTGAATAAGAAGGACACCAAATACCGTTGAAGCAATCTTGTTGATTGCAGGAATATAGCCTATTTCAAGCGTATTGAAGAAGAGGAAAATAGCGCAACCAGTTAATGCGGCCATTATCTTACCTGAGTCAACAACAAAATAGTACGCATGATCCCCAAGGCCAAGCACTGACGAAGCAAGCATTAAGAAAGCAACGCTTGCCACGCTCGTCAAAACGCAAGCTACCAAGAATAGTGTCGCGCTTTTATGGTCCCCCATCCAGCGAGCCGGATACAACCTGATGTAAGCAGCAACAAGATATAAAGTCATATACCAGCCGACCTCGTAAAATGCGGTAGTCGACGCAAGAAAAGTCGTACAGAAAGTAAATAAGAACAGCAGCAGCCCAATTAGCTTTAAAAGCGACTTTTTATCAAGCGCAAATAGCAGCCGATTAATAAACGGAATAAACAAATACATAGCAATAAAAGAAGCGGTAAATCCCCCCCAATGCCTCTAAATGGAAACACTAGACCGGAGACAATATCCTTGAGACCCATGCATCCAGAAAAAGCAAAGACAAAGGTAAGTATCAGCTTCCAGAAATAGACTTCAGCAATAAGTTTAAAAACTTTCATCCAAGTTAATCTGGACTTACACATGAAGTAGCCGGTAATCATAACAAACGAATTAATGCATATCTTTCCCCACATGCCATAAAAAATCAGCAGCGCTGCATTGGACGTATAGACACCGGCCGTCCAATTTGAGGAAACGCCAGAATTAACTACATAATGATGCGCTATGACCAAGAGCATCAAAATAATACGCATGAGCTCTAGATTGCTGTTTCGGTGTCTGCGCCCAGACATCGCGTCAGATCGTGCTTTCGTTGTTTCGATTTCCAACATATAATTCCTCAATTTTTGTCCCCGCACCTAAAAACTTGACTCAAAGGCATCCTCAATCGACATCATTTGGCCTTTTTGGCGCGCGCCGAATAATGTTTGCTTCAGGCCGTCGGCAACATCAATACAAACCGCCACCACGCTGTCAACCAAATCCTAAATCGGCGCATTATCTAACAAACTGGGGGACTCAATTTCCCAAAAGCCAGCACCAGCTATGCAGAACAAAACATACAAAAACAAACGATGGCCAGTACAGTACTGGCCATCGCAAGCTTATCAAAGCAGCTTAAAAAACCGCAACTAAGGCAGCTCTACTCGCAGCCTTCATTAGAAAAATCGAAGGTCTGGCCGAGCCCCATAGCCTTAGCGCGATTATAAAGCCAAGTCGCAACCGAGACGTCAATGTACGACAAACCAATTGCGTTGAAGTAGATAAACTGATTATCGTTCAATCGGCCTTGCTTCTCCCCCGTGATAATCTCATAAAGGTTAGCGTGCACGTCGTTATCAGTAAGCAGGCCTTTCTCAAACATGCGAGCGATTGTAGGTGAACCGCGATGCTTAAGTGCATGCCAGTCATCGCATACGATCATATCGGCCTTTCGGGGGACATCATATTCATCCTCCCAACCGCCAACATGGCAGTAAAGAGTACCGCCTTCAATCCAATCAGCCTTTAGAACAGGAGCCTGTCCGCTAATTGCCGTCACAATAATATCGGCGCCGAACACAGCCTTTGCCATATCAGAACCCATAGATTCGGCCTGAATGCCCTCATCGCATAACTTCTTAGCAAGCGTATCAGCGTGATCAGGAGTACGACCAGACACGCGCACAACAACCCCGGAACCCTTAGGAGCAATCATTCTTGCATGGAAAGCAGCCTGCTCACCGGTGCCCACAAGCGCCAAAGACCTTGTCTTAGACTTTGCGAGGTAGCGAGCAGCGAGAGCATCCACAGCTGCGGTCCTCAAAGCAGTAAGCATCGAAGCATCCATGACAGAAACAGTAGATCCATTTTCCATGCTAGAGAGGACCATGACGCCACCGACGTTACGCATGCCGAGCTTTTTAGGATTCTCCGGAAATACAGAGACCCATTTTACGCCGGCTTTTCCCAGAGTTCGCACAGTAGAGGGCATGCAGTTGATTCGCGACTGAGTTACATCATCAAAAACCTGCGAAGCCTTCTCGGGCAAAATCACGCGATCGGCAGCGAACTCACGGAAGCCATACTCAACAGCCTCCAAAAGTCCCGAAACATCGCCGCCCCATGCCTTAAGCAAATCAGAACGATTAAGCAAAAGAGAACTCAACTGCACGCGATTAGAAAAATTGCACTCGCGAGATTGGTCAAGCATGGCGTATCCGCCCTTTTTCAAAACAGCAGGATCAAAAGTCTCGAGAATCATATCCTCGCCCTTCTCATCCATAACGTTCAGCTTCTTATTGACCTGCTCAATTTCATCTGCGAGCTCGCTATAGTTCGATGCCAAAACGTCAATCTCGGCAAGTCTCTGATTAACATCGCAACTCAAGCCAATACGCTCGCCCTCGGCAACACGAGGAATGCAGGTAACGACTTCATTGATGTTGTTCAGCGACCGAACGGCAGATAGGTCTCCTACAACTCCGGGTTTAATCGTCGGAAATAAAACAGCGGCTGCACGCCCACCCAAAAGGGCAGCATTCTCGATTCGAGGCACCTTAGGCATCTGCCCGGTAAGCGCAAAACGAACAAGCGCTTCCGGCAGATCAACCCCAGTTGCCTTTTTTAGAATCCGCTCATAGTCGACACCAGGAAACCTAAGACCCGGGTCAAAGAATCTGAACTTGTCCCCATCGACAAAACCCTGCATGAATGCAGGGCCATTCGTGAAGCCCATGTTCTTAAGCATCTTCACTACGCGGGAATGTGCCGAACACAAAAAGAGCTCAGTGAAGCGGGAGGGAGAAATAGCACCGTGAACAACCTTCTCCAAGCCATTTGCCTCACTGCCAGTAAAACTGTCGGCAGTTCTAACCAGATACGCTTCTCCATCAACGAAGAAATACGTAGCCTGAAACTCCTGGCAGCCGCCCATGTAGCGCTCAATTACGACATGGCCGTCGGAAGACTCATCTTTCGCGGCAACAATAGCGCAATCAAGCTCATCATACGAAGCACAAACAGCCTGTCCACGAGAGCCGCGACTGTCGCTAGGCTTTACAAAAACCGGAAAATCGACAACTCGGTTTTTAACATCTGCCTCACTAAAGCTCGGGATAATTTCTACCCCGTTCTCGATACACATAGCCTTAAAAGCACGTTTATCCGTCATCAAACGAAACTGCTCAGCAGATCCGTAGCAAGGCACATTGAGCTTAGAGCAAACTTGTTGATATGGACGTTGCGCAGGATCAATCCAACCACAAACGACCCCATCAACTTGCTCGCTTTTTGCCATAGCAACTATTCCATCGACATCTTTAATATCGAGAACGTAGGCTTTGTCGGCAGAAGCCTTCGTCGGGCTCGTCTCAAGCCAATCGGCAACAATAACGTAGACTCCGAGACTGTGAGCTGCTTCCACAAGCTTAAGCTGTTGCGGCGTACCGCCCAGAACAAGCAGACGCTTTCCAGTCAAAGAACTCGTCTCGCTCATCGCGCACATCCCAAAACAACATCACAAATACGGTCGACATCATCGAGAGCCAAATCGGCGAACATAGGAAGCGTAAGTACTCGATCGGAAACCCACTTAGCCACGGGAGTGCGCTCACTTGCGTAAACGCTGCGATAGCATGCGTAATCGCTAATAAGAGGATAGAAATACTTGCGAGCACCAACGCCAGCAACATCAAGCGCAGCAAATACATCGTCACGCGTTGCGCCAAATTCGTCTTCGAAAACAACCGGCAGATATGCATAGTTAGAAGTGATACCATCACCGGGACGACAAACCTGAACGCCCTTCGCGCCCTCCAAGCGCTCCCAGTAGCGCTCAGCGACGGCTTTGCGTTTGGCAATTTCCTGCGGCAGATGGCGCAAGTTGCACACGCCCATAGCCGCACAGAACTCATTCATCTTGGCATTACCGCCGACGTACTCAACATCCTCTGGGCCCATAATGCCAAAGTTCTTCCACTGATTGAGAAGCGGATACAGATTAGAATCCTTAAAAGCAACAGCGCCGCCCTCGATAGTGTTAAACACCTTCGTGGCATGGAAACTAAACATAGAGGCATCTCCAAATGTGGCAACAGAAATATCACCACGCTTGACGCCAAACGCATGTGCGGCATCATAAATGACCTTAAGACCATACTTGTCAGCAATAGCCTGAATGGCATCGACATCGCAAAGATTACCGTAAACATGAACGGGAACAATTGCACACGTGCGCGGAGTTATAAGCTTTTCAATAGACTCAGGATCAATCGTGTAATCGTCATTCCTAATGTCAGCAAAAACCGGCGTAAGCCCCTTGCGAACGATAGCGTGCGTAGTGCTTGCAAACGAAAACGGAGTGGTGATGACTTCGCCCTCAAGGCCCATAGCCTCAAGAATGCATTCGAGGGCATTGTGGCCATTGGTAAAGAGAGCAATATTATCGATACCCAAGTACTGTTTGAGTCCGGCTTCAAGCTTCTTATGCTCAACACCCATATTGGTAAGCCAATGGCTCTCCCAAAGAGGAGCGATCTCCTCGATATACTCCGACATCGGAGGCATTGAGGATTTTGTAACTAGAATGCGATCGGACATATACGTTTCCTTCCCTTCATAAGCACAATTAAAAAAACAGCGAAACTAAATTGTAAGTCAAACACCATTAATTCCGTTTAGCATCAAGATAATCCCTTACCGTGATTACGAGATAGTCAAATGCTTCAAAATGTAACAATTTAGAAAGACCTAAATAAACAAAAGCCATGACGAGAATCTCAAGAACAATGGTAAGGATTGAAGAAGCATTTAAAAATACAACCGAATAGGCGCATAGCCCTGAAACAAATGAGATGAAGAATGCAGGAGCGATGTCTCGCAGCTGTTCAGCATACGAGTATCCTATTACCCACTTGTTAGGAGCTGCGTTAATAAATGTACTAAGAATGCCAGTAAATATATAACTAAATACAATGAGATAGATATTGTGAAAAACGAACGCCATAACCAGGAGATTAATTAACCCAATGGCTTTTTTTATCAACTCAAGCCTAAGGAAGAGATCACTTCTTCCGAGACCATTCAAGGCCTGAAGGTTAGTGGTGTGAATCGGCAGAAGCATATAGACAACGCAATACATCTGCAGAAACGGAACACACGAAAGCCATTTGTCGCCCAGCAAAAGACTAATAAGCGGGCGAGCCGCAATAGCAAACAGCGTCATGGAGGGCACGATGCAAAAACAGGACATTTTTAGTGCACGACGAACTATAGATTTGACCTTATCAAGATCCATCTGCGTCTTAGACACCGCGCTCAGCATAACGGGTTGAATAGCGCCGTCAAGGAGCGATCCAACAGCAGCAGGGTACTTTTTACCCTGCGATACAAGGCCAAGTTTTGACGCGTTAAACTGACCGCCAATAATCAAGTCAGAAAGACTCTGATAACCTTGATCGAGAATACCGGAGGCAAGAAGCTTCCAGCCAAAGCCAAATAACACCTTAGCGCGGTTCACGCTAAACTCAAAACGAGGACGCCAATCTAACTGAATAAAATGTGCGAAGCAATTTACAGTCTGGAAAGACAGCTGCTGTAATACTAGGGCCCAGAGACCCGCACCAGCGAAAGCCGAGCCAATGCCAACCGCGGCAGATACCAAAACAGACCACATCGTGGCGTTAAAGATTTTTCGAAACTCCATCGACCTCTGGATCAAGGCCACCTGAACAGAGTTAAGTGCGTTAATCACCAAGATCAACGTAAGCGCCCTAAGCGGCCAAACAAGATATGGCATTCTGTATACGTCGGCGACAACAGGGGCAAACGCGAAGATTAAAATATATAGGACGACCGAAATCGAAAGACTGAGCCAAAAAGCCGTAGACGCATCGCTCGATTCGAGCCTCGGAGTCTGGATGATTGCAGTTGGAAGTCCAGACTGCACAAACACATTACCAAGATTAACGAACACAAGGATAATCGCTAGGGCGCCAAACTGCTCGGGGGCCAATAGACGTGCCATAACAATTTGCACGACAATCTGAACGAGCTGATTGCCGGCACGTTCGAGCAACTTCCACACAAAAGCACTCATTGATTGCTTTTTTAAAGACGTTTGAGGCATCAACAAAACCTTAATAACCGCGGCGAAACGCAAACGCATTTCGCCAGATGGGACATCTTGAAACTACTTAGAAATTAGAAAACATGAGAATCGGCGTAATGATACTTCCATTAAAACACTAATTAATTGGGCCGCACCTAAGAAATGTCTATATCGAAGTGTTGCTATGGGTAGGCCAGTAGAGTGCCTTAAAATAACACAGCACAACGACTTATGAATTAAATATTGCTAGTAGCTAATAGAGCCAATCTTCACGATTCTGCGACCGCCCCCCTTACCGAAGCCCTTCGGTTCAATAGTGAAGCCGCAAATCCGCAATACACGTTTAATAAATACAATTGTCCAATCTTTAAAGCCAAGCGAGTCAACGGCTTCGTTGACAAATTTTCCCGATTTAGAAACAGAGCCAAAAGCAAGACAAGTTCTCAAAAGTGGGTGGCTTGCCAAAATTAAGGCCTGATGCCATTGCTGAGTAGTAAATTCATCTATTGATTCATACATCTCAAGCCAACGTTTAGCATTGTTGACACGTTTTTCAGCACTGTTCAAACTCGATGTCCAAGAACCAGGAACCTGATACCTGTATACAGACATTTCATCAGGAAAATAATGAACGGGCCCTACCATGGATGCATATAAAACCGATGGAAAATCGCCAACAGGAAATGATGCCGGCCAATCAATGTGTTTCGTAGCAAACAGATTTTTTCGATATAGCCAACTTGCAGTTGGAACATTCCAGTTAGAAATTATTTCCTCACTCGAAAGATCGTGCTCGACATCCCCCATACTCATGCGGCTCAGTATATCCCCGGTAACGCCATCGACCACCGTGGCCGCATGGCAAGCCATCACGCATTCGGGATGGGAGCAGAGATATTCTGTCTGAACCTGTAACTTATTAGCATCATTCCAATAATCGTCGCCCTCACAGGCAGCAATATACTCTCCCCTAGCCGCAGGAACCAAAAGACCTTGGGTATAGCCTCCCTGATACGTGCCTTTCTGATACTGATTCACCTTCTCGTAGAAAACTCGAATAACATCAGGATACTGGTTTTCATATTTACGAAGAATCTCGACAGTTCCATCAGAAGACGCATCATCATGCACAAGAATTTCAAAACCAAATGTAGTTTGCTGCGCAAGAATGCCATCCAAGCACTTTTCGATATAAGAAGCATGATTAAACGCTATGACACAAACGCTAACCAAGGGTTTTTCACTCAAAGGAATTTCCTTTCCACACGACTACAGGCTCAACTTAGTAAAAACAGAAAGGGCAATGTCAACAATTAAGCCCTTCCAAGTTGCATAGAATGATCTTTCACCAACAACCCGAACAAGACTCCCGATATCCCTTTCAGAAAGAAACTGCAGTCTAAAATTGAGCCAAGAATCCAAAGCGTCAAGCAATGATTTGTCATTAACGGACATCGTCCCTAAATCGGAACCGAAACGCTTCATCAAAGCTACGCGATCTATCAAATCTTCTATATCTGCGATCCGGCGTTCCTTGGTCATTTTCTTTCTAGCGGAAGCATTTCCATCATGGCGCCTAAATTTTACAAGCCTTCTATCATATAAAGCGAGAGTACCTTTTACTAGGGCAAGCTCCCATAGCATGGCGTCATGAGCCCATGACTCATCCCAATAAGGCGCGATTTCATTCAGAAAACTTCGGCGAACACAGTACGCACATCCTGGACGCAAAACGTAGACAGCTTTATCATCAAGCGATTTTATGCATACTTTTCCATCATTTGCCCCATTACCGACATTTGGAACTCGTTTCGAACCCTCTTGATAAAATGGCTCGACATCGCATGCAAGCAAATCAATCTCATGATGTAGTTGCATAAGCGCGGTCATGTCGGAAACCTTACAAAGCTCCCAAACGTCATCCTGATCGCATAAAAATATATAATCGCCTGAAGCATGGTATAGCAGATCGTGAAAATTCGTCTTCCAACCCTTGTTTTGCGCATTGACAGTTAAATTCCAGTTATTCAACTGATAATGCTCAATATAGCTTTCAACAATGCCCGGAGTCCCATCAGACGAAGCGTCGTCAACGATTAAGACCTCATCAAACGCTCTAGACTGTTGCCTAAGCGAATCAAGCTGTTCAGTTATATACTCACGCCCATTGTAAGCGGACAAAACAAGAGAGACTCGAACCTCTTTAGACGCGGTTTTCGACTCAACAGATATATGACTATGGTTAAGATTCATACTGAGTCCCTTCGTCTAATACTGTCACCGAACAATCTAAAAACTCTTTATTACTCTCAAATGTATGCACATTGGTATGGTTGGACTCTGCGATACCAAATAGGGCTGCTAGCAAAATCCAGCATGAGTTGTACACATAGTCGCCATCAAACAAAAGTAAACCAATTAAAACCAAAAGTACTAGAAAAAGACGCGCACCTGTCTTTCCAGACAGCTTTTTTGAATAAGCGCCGATTACTAAATACCATAGAGCGGTAAAGAGAATTCCGAAGTTAGCTAGAGCTGCGATTATGCCGCTGAACGGATTGACAACACCCGGACCAATTCCAAATAATGGTCGAGAACAAAAGATAAACAAGCAGTCAACAATACTGATAATTCTAGGAAGGGCATCGCTTGTTCCGCCTAGACGGCTGTAATTTCTTGACAGCAATGCGTCCATATTATTTAAGACGTTTTCAAACTTCCTTACATAAAAAGAATTCCCGCACGCATCAAGTACAACAGGCAGCAGAGCCACTGCTAAGAAAGCTACCAGTAAAAGCAGGTAAACAATTCGAACATCAATGTTGCTATCTTTATCAATCAAAGCACTGCGAGATTCAAAATAGAAATAGATGGCCAAGAACAAAAGAAGAACAAGACCGACAATCGCAGTAAACGCCCCTGAAAACAATAGAAGAACAACTGCGAGCACGGTCCATGGAACTTCATTTTTATGGTCAGACATGCACCTGCTTAACAAGAGTTCGATAAGAAGAAAAAAGAACACCGCCATAGCAAAATGACTAGGTTCCCGTGTAAAACCCTGAATTGAGGCAAAGCCACCACGTATATTTAGATCAAGATAAACGCTTCCGCTACTCGGAAAGAAAAACTGAGCCACCTTTGTCAAAATCGTGCTCTTGAATAAATTCTTCGTAATAAATTCGACGGCGCCCCACAGAAGCTGAACCTTGCAGAAACGGACTACGGCATGAGCGAGGAAATAATAATCGTGCCGTAAGAGCACGGCAGATGCGATGCACATCACGAGAAGCCAGAGAGCAAGTCGTAATATAACCAAGAGGGATCGAAAACCCAATCCGACGTGCGTCATCGACTCAAACCCGTAATAGAACCTATCCCACGAGCCAGAGGCGCCAATCGTCGATCCTTCAAATGGAAAAACGACATTATAAAGAAGACATAAACCAACTGCCGCAATAAGACATGCGATAAGCGCAATTAGATGTCTATCAATCCTCGTGCGTCTAATCAATAATACAAACGACGTAAAAGCAAGGGAAATTAAAACTAAATCACTGCAGTTTATTTCCTGTCCACCCACAATTGCAGCCGTAGAGGTAATTCGGTTCAAATCGAGCACCAACAAGAAGGCGAGCTGATAGCAGAAAAGCTCTTTTAACGACCTCTCGTTTGCGTATCCCCACACAAGAATGCAAGTTGTCCATAAGAACGATATTGTTACGCTCATTTCAATCCTTCTGGCTCACATCAACATGACTGTTCTGCAGAGATTTCAAGCAATTTCTTCATACATTGCAGAGAGATCCATTAGATATCTTCTATCCGGAACAGCAACAGGCTCTGGACAGATTGGTTTTTCCAACATCTTTCGCATTGCTCTTTCCAAATCCGATACGTCACCGCTCTTAAAAAGCAAACCATTAACACCTTCCTTGACATAATCGCGTGCAGCGCAACGGTCGGGTACGATGCAAGGAATGCCGAGTTCAAGCAACTGTACAGGCGTAAGAAGAGCAGTTTCGTGCCATCGCGACGGCTGCACCACAGCAATCGCGCGGGCAACCCCATGTGACCACATTTCATCAGGCTCAAGCCATCCAGTAAACTCGATAATGCCAGAGTATTTCTCTTTCAATTCTGGGAGCATTTCTCCGTCGCCGATGACAATGCCATGAGCGCCGATTGTTTCCACGGCACTACAGAAAAGATCGGCACCCTTCTCAGGACTTAAGCGCCCAATATATAGAAAAGAATCGCGGGCATAAGAAATAACGGATTCATCAAGACGAATATGGTCGACAGGATTTCGCAAAACCCTATATGCAAAGGCACTATGAAGATAGGGCGCTAGGATATCGCGACAATAATCCGAAACAAAAGCATAGTGAATATGGCGGTTATTCCTCACCCAGCGGTCCTGAATATATTGGCGCATGACACGCCAAAGCTTCTGTGCATAGGAGCGTTTGTCACAGTTGCAAGAAACACAGGAAACTGACAGCGGAACACGATCGCAGATGCATTTCTCGCTGTAATCGTAAAATCCGCCGTTGGGACAAGCGGAAAAATAATCATGAACCGTCAGCATCAACGGGTTGCCATTTTTAGTCGCCGCAGCAAATACAGAGGCGCTCATTACTTTTGTCCACGTATGAATATGAACAATAGCGCCCTTTAAATCACCGCGGCCAAGAAGAGCACGAAATACCCTATACGCATTACCATTCCAAAAGCCATTGCAAATAGCACCGACCCTCGAGGGATTACTAGTAATTGAATGCATACCGAGACAGATAACTTCAATGCCAGAGTTAACGAGCTCAGTGCAAACGGGGCCCTGGCCGCAAAAAAAGACAACCTTACGCCCTGCAGAGGCAAGAACCAACGCAGTCTTTACGGCAACTGCACTAGCACCACCTTCGACGTAACCAAAATCGCTGACGATAATGATGGGCACGTCTTGCTTATGCAAAATCACTGGACAATCAACCCTTCCAGATACTCCCCGAGCTCTTCCCCCCAGTCGGGCATGCGAAAGCCGACCGACTCGAGCCTGGACAGGTCGAGCGCGGAGTGGACCGGGCGCGGGGCGATGGGGCCCTCGGCGCTCGCGTAGTAGTCGGCGGTCGAAACCGGCACGACCTTCTCCCCGTTGCCGTTGGCTGCCTCGAAGACGGCGCGGGCGATGTCCGCCCAGGACTTGACCGCGCCGGAGCCGGTGCAGTTATAGGTGCCGTAGGGGGCGTGCGTCCCCAGCACGTGGAATATGGCCTCGGCCATGTCGCGCGTGAAGGTCAGGCGTCCCAGCTGGTCGTCGACGACCGTGACCTGCGTGAGCTTATCCTCCGGGTCGGCGACGCGGTCGGACAGCCCCTTCATGGTCTTGACGAAGTTGTGCCCCTCGCCGATGACCCAGGAGCTGCGCATGACGTAGTGGCGCGGGCACCCGGCCACGGCGATGTCGCCGGCGGCCTTGGTCTGGCCGTAGACGGACAGCGGGGAGAAGGGCTCCTCCTCGTCATGGACCTCGGCCGTGCCGTCGAAGACGTAGTCGGAGGACACGTGGACGAGCGTGATCCCGTGCCCGGCGCAGGTGCGGGCGAGCAGGGCCGGCCCGGTGGCGTTGGCCTTCCAGGCGGTCACGCGGCCCTCGGGGGTCTCCGCTTTATCCACGGCCGTGTAGGCACCGCAGTTGATCACGGTGCCGTAGAGCGACCAGTCGTACTGCGCGTAGGCGTCCGGGTCGGACATGTCGAAGGTGTCGATGTCGCAGAAGTCGAAGTCCTTCGCCACGCCGCGCTCCTCGGCGAGCGCGCGCACCGCGCGGCCCAGCTGGCCGTTGCAGCCGGTGACGAGGGTGCGCTTCGGCGCCATGGGGACGACGTCCTTCAGCATCGGGTGGTTGAGGTCGGCCTCGGAGACGGTGGCCTGATCCAGCGGGATCGGCCACTGGATGGCGAGCTCGGGGTCGGCGAGGTTCACGAAGGTGTAGGTCCTCTTGAGCTCCAGCGACCAGTGGGCGTCCACCAGGTAGGTGTAGGCGGTGCCGTCCTCCAGGGCCTGGAAGGAGTTGCCCACGCCGCGCGGGACGTAGATGGCCTTGCTCGGGTCCAGGGTGCAGGTGTAGACCTTGCCGAAGGTGGCGCTGCCCTCGCGCAGGTCGACCCAGGCGCCGAAGACGCTGCCGCGCGCCACGGAGATGAACTTGTCCCAGGGCTCCGCGTGGATGCCGCGCGTGACGCCCCTCTTCTCGTTGTAGGAGACGTTGTTCTGGACGACGCGGAGGTCGGGGATGCCCAGCCCGGTCATCTTGGCGCGCTGCCAGTTCTCCTTGAACCAGCCGCGCGAGTCGCCGTGGACGGCGAGGTCGACGACCTTGAGGCCCCCGATGCCGGTCTCGGCGACGGAGAGGTCCTTCTCGAATGCGATGTCTGCCATATGGGAAAAGCTCCTATCGAAGAGGTTGAAACGGCGAAGGCGCCCGCGCGGGGCCGCAGGATCATCCCCATGCCCTGCGGCCCCGCGCGGGCGCCCCGCGGCGCGGTTCGCCGGGATGCGGTCTTACTGGCCCTGTGCGCGGTAGCGCGCCTCGGTGGCCTCCTTGGCCGGGCGCCACCAGGACTCGTTCTCGACGTACCAGTCGATCGTCTGCTTCAGCCCCTCGGCGAAGTCGGTGTGGGCCGGCCTCCAGCCCAGCTCGCGCTGGAGCTTCGTGCTGTCGATGGCGTAGCGGCGGG
>UMEP01027780.1_pt1 | contig 16038 bp, 8 predicted proteins | sample 1964771 | NCBI WGS metagenome assembly UMEP01 (sample SAMEA4836022, study PRJEB28245) | human gut metagenome | biome: gut microbiome; material: fecal sample | place: Denmark | collected 2008 | reverse complement strand
GTATTGGCTTCTAACTCCTTTTAACTCCTTGAAATAACTCCTTTTAACTCCTTATTGGGCAAAATGCGGACATTCATTATTTATAATCTGCGAAAATCTGCGTGAAGCTGCGTTTCTTCATCGTGCCACTTCATTTATACTGTGGTGAAATTCATTTACCAACAAACTACTTCATGACAAAAGTATGCAGGGAATGTGCGTCCAGCGTCACGTTAAGGTATTTCTTCCCTATCTTCACGCTTACCGGCTGCGGCGTATCCCCCAAATTGCCTGCTATAACGACAATTTTCTTTTCAGGAGTACGGTAGACCACCGCTATCGTTCCGTCTTTCTCTTTGGGAGCATAGCCTATCATTTCACTTCCGGGAACGACAAAATGAGAAAAATGCTTCACGGCATAATATTCTGCCGTATAGCGGAACGTCCGTGTTTCACTGTCCAGCTCTATCAATGCATTCTGGTTCCATCCCCAAGGACTGGTGCCATGCTTTGGAAGCAAGAAGTTCCAATTAAACCATTCGTCGCAACCATTGCCCACATTGTCACTTATCAAAAAGAACGTATGCTCGCCCGCCTTCCAGTCCATAGCTCCGTTGCCGCATTCACTTTCCGAACAGATATAATGGAAACCGGGATACTGACGGCGTATGGCAGGCAGGATTTGACGTCCTTCCCACTGAAAGGCAAGCCCTTCGATGCAGGCACGCAACCGGTCATCGCTTAATACCTTTTCTACATGGTCTTGCCGGTTGGTATTAAACGTACCCAAATACAGCTTCACATCCGGATGATGCTTTTTCAAGGCAGGAGCCAAATAATCACGGTTGAAACGTATCGTGCCTTCAGCTGTCCAGGCACAGCCCGGATAAGGCGTGTAGCTGTAGGCCTCATTCTGATAGATTACCATATCGATGTTTACCCCCTGGGCTTTATAGGCATCGATGAACTTACAAAAATAATTGGCGTATGCCTGCAGGTAACGAGGGTCTTGAATGAAATAATCCTGTGTAGCCAGTTTTCGGGGGAATTGCCCTTCACGCTCGCCCAAGAATTTCATCTCATCCTCGTCTACCCCGTCTTGCGAACCATACAGCAGATAGTCCAAACGCTTGTCCTGCCGGTTGAAATGGCTGCTCAGTACCGGGTAATCTCCATTGATTTTCATCCAGCTTGGCGGACTCCAGGGAGATGTCCAGAAAGTCAAGCGAGGATTGAACTTCTGGGCGGCACGAATCAAAGGAATGATGCCCAGCTTGTCGCGGTCGATATTGAAATAACGCAGTTCCAAGTCGCCTGCCACTTCGTCACAGCTATACCACGAACGGGCATAATCGCTGGCATTCATCGGGATACGTCCGCGGGTAAACTTCAAGTCTCCGTCGGGAGCAAACAGGTTATGCATAATTTCATCCTGTTCATCACGGGTCAGCGCCAGCAGGGCATCCCAGTCCAACTCGTTGAACGTCGTACCCCATGCCTTGAAAGGAACGCCTTTTTCTGTCCCATCTATTTCCAGCAAAGGAGTCTGAACGGGACGGGATTGCAGCTTGGTCTCATCCTCTTTCCAATAATTGTTTTCTGTACTGCATATCCATACATAAGACTGTGCCTGTATGCCATAAACCATACTCAAAAAGCATACGGCAAAGGTCCATTTTAGAAAAATCGGTTTCATAAGAATTTACGTGTTACGGTTTATGATTGTAAGATATACGAATATCCTCATTTCCCCTACATGGGCTGTTTGCGGACATTCACTTTGCAATAATAATTATTTTTCCCCAAAAAAGCAAGAGGGTATGCCCCAATGAAAGCAAATGCAGACTTACCATAAAAAAATGAATATCCGCATTTTACTCCTATATGGGATGTTTGCGGATATTCAAATTTAGAAATTTATCTGATACTAAAACCTATTGCCGTGCAGCTTTTGGTGTCAAGTCTTCTTCTGAACGGATTCTATAACAGGTAATCATAGGGACAACAATTTTATTGTCCGTCACGGGCACTGATATTAATCAGCATAAGGTTGTAGTGGTCCTTATTCATATCTGTTCCTTCCGGACGGTAATCGGTTTTCATCCCGATGCCGCTAAAGTTTACATAATGTGCTCCATTCAATGCCTCTACCTTAGCTGCATCTTCCTCACGGTCGACAATAAATACACTCATTTTCAGATTGTATTTGGTAATTGTATCCGGATCCTCGTATTGGGTAAGGACATAATAGGTTCCGTCATTACTTACAATTGCTTTGGCATTCTGCACATCAATAAAGTCACGCGAATCGATATTGGGGCTTCCTATTTCATCTTCACAAGAAGCAAACATCAACGCCCCTACTAAGATTCCAAAAATATATTTCAAAGTTTTCATTTTATGCCATGGTTTATGGGTTCTATATTTCTTATCTCATTCTCAAATTACCATCCCGGATTCTGTTTCAACTGAGGATTCAGACGTATCTGTGCCAAGGGGATCGGAGCCAGATATTCACGCTTTTCAAAAAGCAAATCCGATGCCAATGTAGCGATAGAACGTCCATAGTCGGGGTCATTCGGGCCGCTGCCTTCGTAAATGCCATGAAGTAACGGATATCTTTCCGGATAATAACACGGTTCTCCAAAATAATTCAAGTCGTTTGCCGTATATTTGGTATAAGCCGTATTCAGGACGTGGCGTCCCAGTTTCTGTCCAGTCAGATTGATGTGGGCGATACCCCAACGTTTCAGGTCATCCAGGCGGAAACCTTCACCGAACAGTTCACAAGCACGTTCGCGGCGGATTTCATCAAGCATGTTCATTTTCTTGCAAATCGTATGCCCGGTAGCGTGGTCGAAATATCCGGCATCCCATACATTGGCAATCAGGTTGTTGGTAAGCGGAGCCACTCCGGCACGGGCACGGGTCTTGTTGATGGAGAAATCCAAATCGGCATCCGAAATGTTTCCATTGCCTAGTTCACAGGTTGCTTCAGCATAGATTAAGTACACTTCCGCCAAACGGATAAGCGGATAATCTGCCGATTCTGTATTCTGCGGACGTCCGGCTCCTTCAGGCAAATATTTACGGCTTCCATAAGTGGCATGCGTGCTGCTGTTGCGGAGCGTAGGACGTGTAATGAGGAACGGACTGTTATAGGCTGGGTCATTCTCGTTTTTCACATCATTGCTGGCGGGATACACAGGGTCTGGATAAGGCTTGCCCAGTTCTGTACACTGGCGGTTGTCTTCCGGACGCCCGCTCCAGGTCACACGGTCGGGCAAGAAAGCACAGCCCACGAAACGGTAGTCACGATTGCGGAACTCGCTTTCAAATTCTCCATAACCCAAGAACTCCGGATTATTCTGGGCATCTGCCATGTTGCCGGTATAACTGATACGGATAGGAAGTCCGTTACGGCATAAGAACGATTCACCGAAGCTGGCACTGATATTCGTAGCTTGCCAGGTAATGACCGTATGAGTCAGATTGATCCCCCCACGGTTCAGGTCGTAATCATACTTTTTGAAAAAGATGAATTCCCGGTTCGTGCTTTTGCCTGCCCCACGGAAGTTGCAGATATTTCCACCTTTATCGTCAATGTTAAACAAATAGTAGTAACTCAACGAATCGCATTCGTTCCACAAAGCAAAAGTGCCATTGGCTTCGGCATCGTCTATCACTTCTTTCGATAACTCTTTAGCACGGGCAAGCATATCATTGATGGATTGATAGTTGTCAGGTTTGGTTGTACCTGCCCCTGAACCCGTTCCGTCACCATCCAAATCGTAGTCGATAGACGGTACATACTTCTCCCACGTTGCTTCATACAGCAACACACGTGCCAGGAAAGACTTGGCCGCCTGCTGGCTTACCTTTCCTTTATCAGTCTCCGGAATATCCTGTTCCAGCGGAAGCAAAGGTATGGCTCTTTCCAAATCAGCTGCAATAAAAGCTGCTACCTCGTAACGGCTGTTACGCGGAGCATACAATACTTCATCACTCATATCGGGTGCATGGTCGATGATGGGTACACCGCCAAATGTCTTGAGCAATGTAAAATATTGCCATGCACGGAAAAAATATGCTGTACCTATTGAAACTGCAATCTCATCTTGATTACCATATTCTGCTGCCTTCTCCAGCAAAACGTTCGATGTACGGATATGCCCGTAAATCTTATCCCAGCGCCAGTCACCTTCAGGTGCCGAGCCTCCGCCGTTCGCTCCCAAACCGGAAATGTCCAGATTCTTGTCCATATTAGCATAGGCTGTACCGTTCAAGTCTTTCCATCCGTCTGTATTATACAGGGCATTGGCAGCCTGTTCAAACTGCTCAGGTGTCTGGAATGTGATGGCTTCTGTACCTTGCGACAACGGTTCTTTTTCCAGAAAGTCGCTGCAGGCATTCAGCGATAAAGAGACTGCCACCACAGAAGCTAAACAAAATTGGTTGAATATTTTTTTCATCTTACTTACTCCTTATTAGATTATATGTATTAAAATGTAACGTCCACCCCGAAAGTCAACAAGCGGCTGAAGGGGAAACCATTGTTGGATGCTTCTCCACGTTCCGGGTCGTATCCGTCGTTTACACTGGTCCATTCCCACAAGTCATCACCCGAGAAGTAAACCCTCAGTTTGTTGATGCCTGCCTTTGCCGTCCACTTCTGCGGCAGGGTATATCCTACAATCAATGATTTCAGACGGATATACCGGTTTTTCTGCACACTGGCATCGACGTTATTGTAATTGAATTTGTTAAAGTTCTGGTCACGCGAAAGTATCGGGTATTCGGCACCGGTATTATCGGGTGCCCATGTTTTTCCCAAGAAATTCCGGTTCTGCCGCACATAGTTGGTAATGAACGGGGCATATACGTTTCCTGTTCTCAACAACATCTGTTTTCCTACGCCTTGGAAGAAAACTGAAAAATCAATGCCCTTCCATTCCAAAGTACCTTTCAAGCCAAAAGTCAAACGAGGTGCCGCATCACCGATGTAATACAAATCATACTGCGTAATCGCACCGTCACCATCACGGTCTACAAACCGGCGTGCACCCGGACGGAGGGTATTGGTTCCTGTTTCAGATGGAGCCGGCAAGATGTTATCGGGTTTCGGCCCGGTATGGTCTGCATTCCAATAATACATTTCATAAAAAGCATCCACCTCTTCCTGTGTCTGGAACAATCCGTCGGTCTGATAAACGTAAATCGAATTCAGCGGTCTGCCTATCAGGCGGTTATTGCTGTTGTTGTAACCAGCTACCGGTATGTTCGTATTTCCTGTCATTTCCAACAGTTCGGTAGAAGCATCCGACAATGAACCGTTGATACTATATTTCCAACCATTCACCTGGTCAGACCAACCTGCCGTAATTTCCCAACCTTTGGTGCGGAGCTTACCGTTATTGCTCAACGGAGCACTGGCTCCCAACACAGCAGGAAAAGTCACCGGAATAAACATGTTGTCGTTGGTTTTGACAAAATAATCGAACGAACCTCTCAGACGGTTATTCAGGAAAGCCAGGTCCACACCGGCATTATGGCTCAGAATGGTTTCCCACGTACGGTCGTCCGAACGGATTCCGTCAAGCCACATCGAAGTGTGCTGCGTAGCATCCCCTCTGCCGAAGAAAGTATTTCCGGTTTTAATCAAGGCATAACGCTCGTACTCTCCGATACCGGTCACACTACCGGTCTTACCGTAATTGTAACGCACCTTGAAATCACTCAGCCAATCCAGGTCTTTCAAGAATTTCTCACGCGAAATTCTCCAGAATCCGGATACTGAAAAAAAGTTTTTCCAACGCTGTTTCTCCGACAGACGCGAAGAACCATCGCGGCGTCCCAGGAACTCTATGGAGTATTTGTCATCGTACACATAATTCAAACGGGTCAGATAGGACACAAATCCCCACGACGTTTGTCCGCCACCTGCCGTATTGTTATCACCGTTTGTCCATACTTCCAGGTCAGACAGTCCGGCACCCGGATAGATTTCACTCTGATTACGGGCTGCCGTCACTTTTTTCCAAGTTTCCTGTTCAGCCGTCATACCCAACATGGCAGATACCTGATGCACATCGGCAAAAAGTCGGTTATAATCGACCTGTGCACCCACTGTAATGTTCTCCCACCGTTGGATTTCTTCTTTCAGCGAACCCGGCGACTGGAACGTTCCCATCACCTGCTGACCTGACCAATCGTAAAAACTAATCGGACGTTTCACTTCCTGATATTCCCTTCTTGCCATTTTATAATTTCCATTTACCGAAAGTTTCAATCCCTGAGTGACCCACTTCGACAAGTCCAGAATGGCACGGGCATTTCCACGGAAATTACTGAACGTATTGGTATTCTGCCCACCATTAATAATTTTTCCTATCGGATTACGGTTACCGGAAAAGACATCCAGCGGATCGCCATTGACATTGAATATGGGCCAGAACCAACAGTCCATGTACCCCTCTCCTACACCTGTAGAAGGAGTAGACACATCCTGTTTTTCGTACGACATACCTACTTCAAACTTCAGGAAATCGAAGGCCTGGTAGTCCATGTTCAGACGTCCTCCGTATTTCTTCTGTCCGTCATCGGCAACTTTCAATTGTGACTGTTCGTTCGAATAGCTCAACGAAGCATAATAGCCGAACTTATCATCGGCACCGGAAAGGGTAATCGCATGCTTGTTGGATGTAGCCTGCCCGTACATTTCATCTTCCAGATATACATACGGGTCCCAACGCTCGATAAAGGTTCCGTTATCCAGCGTAAGCACTTCCCCGTCACGCATGGCATTAAACAGATTTGCTCCCCGGTAGAACGTAGGTACACCACCAGGCGACAAATGTCCGTCAATGGCAGAACCACCGTTATCGGCATTGTTGAAAATCCACCAGTTGATATTCTGATAAATTTCACGCGGGTCTGTATAGTTCGGATTGCATGCCGTATCCCAATATTGCGCTTCGAAAAACATATCCAGCCATTCGAAATTATTAGTATAAGGTGTCTTGATACCCGTAATCGTACGGCTGACCGAACCGTTATAGGTAATCTGCGCCTTCCCTTTCTGTCCACGCTTGGTGGTAACCAGTACGACACCGTTTGCCGAACGGGCACCGTAGATAGCCGCCGAAGCGTCTTTCAATACCGAAATGTTTTCAATATCATTGGGATTCATGGCATTCAGGTCATCAAGTGAGCCCGACATGCCGTCAATAATCACCAGCGGAGCACCATTGCCGTTAATAGAAATATCACCACGGATTTTCATGGCTGCCCCTTCGCTACCCGGCCGGGAAGAAGAACGGGTAATGGTCAGCCCCGGCACCTCTCCCTGCAAAGCCGTAGTGGCATTGGTTATACCACGGTTGGCAAATACATCCTCACCACGCACCTGGCTAATGGCACTGGTGAGCGAAGCTTTCTTCTGAACGCCATAACCTACGACAACCACTTCATCGAGCAACTCGTCATCCTCGCGCAACGTGATGGTGAATGAAGTCTTCCCCCCAATAGTCACTTCCACCGGACTATACCCGATAAACGAAACTACCAATGTGCCCGAAGCATTGTCTAATGTAAAGTTTCCGTCCATATCAGTGATGGTGCCGTTTGTCGTACCTTTCACCGTAACACTGGCACCTATAACCGGTTCGCCGGTATTATCAAGTACCTTACCGGTGATTCTTTTTCCGCTTTGCTGGACGCGCTGCACAGCATCGGAACCTGCATCTTTTGCAGCATAAGCCGAAGGCAAGGAAGCCGTCAGGCATAATACTGCCACAAATATTACTTTTTTCTTCATGTTATGTATTTTTTAGCATTAGAGTTTTATTCGGTTGTATATACATTGATTTCTGCCAGCATACCCTGGTCGCCAGTACCTTTATATTGTTCGCCAAAGTACACCTTTATATAACGTGCACTCGGCGTTCCGGTCATACGGTATGCCTGCGGAGTTTCCAGACTGGCATCGAACGAATATTCTCCACGATCATCCCATGTCCACGTATCGGGAGCGGTCGGATTGACTGCATTTTCTTCAGAGCATAAATAGAATTGCTGGCCGGTCTGGCATTTGGCTCCATCCTTACCTTGCCGGCGGAGCAACTCAATGCTGCTGACTTTTACATTCTTACCCATATCCAAAATGAACCAATGCGGATATTTGGTGCCTTGACTCTTCCATGTAGCGTGCCAGAATGTATTCACGTCACCATCTACCATAGCGATTACACGACCTGCAGGCGACTTACCACCGCCTTCACCTTTTGTTTCCTGTGAACTGTATCCGATTGTTCCTGCATCCGAATTGTCATCGTATCCAGGGAATGACCATAACGTACGGTCTACTTTGGTTACCGGAATCGGAGTTACCCGTACTTCACGTGCTTCAGACACATTGCCTGCCGCATCTCTTCCGGCAATCGTCAGGAGACATTCTTCACCTGCAATGAATTCATTGCCATAAGACAAGCGTACCCATTGGCTTCCGGATGAATTTGCCCCGACTTCAAAACTCGTACTCCCGGCTTTCGAGGCATCACTTACAGCATGATAGTCTATCTGGACAAAAGTAGACACACTGAAATCATTCACGTAATTAATCAATACACCGCCTTCATCAGGGTCTACGGTAATACCTTGTACGATAGCAGTAAATGCTGGTGCTCCAGGAGAAGCTTCTATCTCAACTGCCCCCATATTGTTGCCTTTTACCGCACATGCATAAAATGCAAAATTCACCGGAGATGTATTGATGAATCCACTGATGGTAGTGTTGCACCGTCCCTCAGCATCTGCCCGCTCCTTCGAAATAATCTGATATTGTTTTTCCCCCTTGGCGTCAAGATATTCGATTTTTGTATACATAAAACTTGCGCTTTGTGGAATATCCCACGTCAAATACACCTCACCCGGTCCTGCTTCTGCCTGTATATTGCTTACTTGGGCAGGAGCTGAATTATCCAATTCTACCCGCTTGTCTGCTTCGTCTAAACAGGAAGTCATTCCTGTTGGCAAGACTCCTAAAATCATCAGGGCAAAAATTCCGTTTGCCAAAGCTGATTTCCATGAACTTCTTTTCATAAAACGCTTATTCATATAATTAAATTTAAACAGTTAATGTCTACTGAAAAATTCCACGACAACCATTCATCGCACAGCAATTGCTTTCATCATATACACTGACGGATAAACTCGCGCACTTCTTTCCGGCTAACAAAAAGGTGGCTTTCTACCGTACGAAAGGACAGATTCAGCTTTTGGGATATTTCCGAAATGGAGTTAGACTGAAACCGACTCATCACATACACCTTCCGACGCTGTTCGGAAAGCGTAGCAACTTTCCGGTACTCCCACCGCCGCAAGTCTTTTGCAATCACCTGGCTCTCCAAATCCGTAACAGAAACCGGAAGCACCTCATACAGATAGCGGTCGATTTCCTGCTTCTTATATAAACGGCGTAAATAATCGTTTACCAAATTACGCACAATGGTAAAAAGGAAATATTTCAATGTATCCCGACGAATCATCATCCGGTATTCAAGTAATCGTAAAAAAGCATCTTGAGTCAAATCTTCCGCATCGTCCCTGTCATCGATACGACGGCAAATATAGAAAAACACTATCCGACGGTATTCTTCATAATATTCGGTTATCAACTGGTCTGACATTTTAATACGGTTTTCCATATCATTAAATCTTTTTTTGAATTACATGCAAATATATGTAGTGTATCTTACATGTGAAATTATTCAGGAATAAAAGCTATATCACTCAATAAATAGAGACTAAACAATCAATAAATAATTATTTTTCAAATGATTAGAAGAGTACGAATGGAAGTCTCAAATAATTGTGTGATACTGTACGTGACGTTTTACTGCCTTTTACATATTGCAGAATAATAACAGAATAACCCAAAAGAACACGATAAGACACAAAAACAACATACAAAACAGAATATCCTGCCAGCCTATCCATCAACATACACAACCGGGCACCTGCCTTAACCCCAGATTTCCGAAACTATTTTCCCAGCTTATATCCTCCCACACCGGCAAATAACTCTCTTGCCCCATTGACCTAACTGCATCGTTCCACCCAAATAAGTAACTTTTCTGTAAGATTAATAATCCTACACGTGTAAGATTAATAATCTTACAGCCGGAAGATTAATAATCTTACAAACAACGCACCTGCCTGCATTTGCCTACGCAACTATCTGCATCGGGCAAAACAAAAGGCACAAAGAGGAATAGAACCTCTTTGCGCCTTCATGACACTGCAGGTATTATTTCTTAACGGTTCAACTGCTTGATGTATTCATTGGGAGTGATACCTGCCACCTTCTTGAAATAACGGAAGAAAGAGGCACGCGAACTGAAGCCGCATACTTCTGCCAACGCCTCCAGCGTGTACTTGGCATATTGCTCATCCACAATCAGCCGCTTGAACTCTTCCACACGGTATTCGTTGATGTAATCGTAATAGTTCTTCTTCAGGTATTGATTGAAGAAGTAAGAAAGCGTATGCGAGGTGTATCCTGTCATCTTTGCCAAATCGGCAATCTTCAGGTCGGAATTCTTATAAGGTTTTTCTTCCTGCATCAGCCGCTCCAGTATTTTCTGGAGCTGGCGGCATTCTTCAGGGTCTACCTTGTGCACCTTGTATTTCTCTTTTGCCGGCTCGTCCTCCGAATGTTCCATCGGCGGAATGTATGTTTCCAGCGCACCGTCTAGAATGGTCTGCAATACCAGTTTGTCCGGGTCGGGCTGCGTAACGGGATTATCCTGGCTTTCCTGCCTGCCGGATACATGCAGGCGTCCCGACCGTTTCTTCCGCACAAGAAACCAGGCAAGGCTTCCGATAAACAACAGTCCTGCCCCTGCCACAAACCAGCTCCAAAATACGGAATGCACCTTAACAGGCAATACGATTTCTGATTCGGGAAACCCGATGCTACGTATCCTGAGCTGATAATCTCCCGCAGACAAATTGTAAAAAGAAACAGACGACTTACCGATTAAAGGTTTCCACACGTCATCCTCTCCGCCTTCCAACCTGTATTCGTAAAACATATCAGACGGATAGGTATAAGTAAGTGCCGAAAAGAAAACGGTCAGATTGTTTTTCACCTTGTCCAGGTAAATGCCGTCCGCCTGTCCTCTGCTCCACACTTCGGGAACCGCCTCTTCCCCATCAACCTGCACTCCCGAAACAGCCAGCTTATAAGGCGGAACGTTTCTCGACTTCAGCTTGTTCATGTCCAGATAAACCAATCCTTTGGAGTTGCCGAACCAAAGTCCGCCGCTTTCGTCCTTCACCGGCATACAGTTGATAAAGATAGGGCTCAAGATACCGTCGGAGAGGCTATAAGGCATCACCCGGTCTTTCTTGTCGTAGCGATAGATGCCGTTGTTGGTAGTGAGCCACAGCCATCCTTCATTGTCCTCCACCACCGACATCAGCGTTTTGCCCCGAAGCAGTTCGTTGTCGAAACGCGAGAAATGGCTCATGGAAAGGTCGGACACAAACAAGGTACCCTTTTCGGGCAATAAATAAAGATTGTGCCTGGAGTCTTCGTAGACTACCCTTACTTTCTCTTCGTTGATGAATCCTTCGGGAAAGACATCCGTACGGATGCTTTCCGACGAAGCATCCCAAATGCAAAGCCCTTTCTCGGTACAAATCCATCCTTTGCGGGTAGAGTCGAAAAAGACCTCGTAGATATTCCCTTCGGGCAACTTGGAATTGGAACCGGTATAATGAGCCACCTGCTTCCCTGCCCGATAGCGGTAAAGCCCCGATGAAGTGCCAATCCACAAATCGCCGTCCGCATCCGGACGGATGCAGAATATATGGCCCGTCAGGAATGGCTCGCCCTCCGCCGCATCGAAATCAACCAGTTCAAGGGTCAGCGGGTCGAACACATACATGCCGCCTCCATACGTACCGATGTAGTATTTCCCCTCGAAATAGCAACTGGAAATAATCATATTGGCACGCAAGTTATGAAAACTCTTGAACAACCGCCTGTCTTCATCGATAAAATACAGCCCGTCGCGCGAGCCTACCAGCTTTTCCCCCTGGTGGAAAGCGATGGTACGCACCGGCATGTCACGCGTATCCAAATAGGGCGGATACCGATAAGCCGCAAACAGCCCGTTATTGTGCAACGTATAGTCCACCCCCAGCTGATAAAAACCTATCCAAAGCAACCCGTCGCGGTCTACTAAAAGCGAGTACACCGAATTGGAACGGATACTGGCATCGTTTCCGGTCTCGTGCCGGAACGACTTCACGACCTTTCGCTGAGTCACCGACACGAAATGGACTCCATTTCCGTCCGTCCCTACATACAGCAGGTCCTTGCCGTCGGTAGAAAGAGAAGAGATGACCGAGCAGCCCACATCCACCAGCTTGCCGAAAGCCTTTTCCTGCGTATCGAACGTAACGATTCCTTCGTTCATCGTTCCCAGATACAATACCCCGCCGATACGGGTCAGCGAGTAAAACGGGTTCCGGTATGCATACGTCTCCAGCTTGCCCGAAGCGGTATGCAAAGCCACTACCCCTTTCAAGGTAGCCAGCCACAAACGGCCGTCTTCGCCGATGTTCAACCCTTTGATTTCGTTCCATTGCGAAAACACGTTCTTGTCTATCAGGATGTGACGCATCTTGCCGCCCTCGTAAACGAACAGTCCTTTGCGCGTGCCTGCATACAGCGTTTGCTTCCCGTCCGACAAGAGGCAATATACCGGAGCATCTATCAATACCGGCTCTACAGCCTCCAGGTCATCAGTCGCTTTGTCCAGATGCAGCAACCCCACATCCGACCCTACCCATATCTCCCCCTCTGCCATCTCGGCAACAGCATATACCCGTTTCAGGTTTTCGGCTTTCCCCTTTATCAGATAATGCTTCAGACGAATGCCGTCGAAACGTTCCAACGACACATTGGTACCAAACCACATATAGCCCGACCGGTCCTTATAGCAAGTGTTGATGACCAAATCGGGCAACCCGTCGGACACCGACAGGCTGCGGAAACTATATGAAAAGGGCATGCCTGCCGCCCGTGCCGCCACGAGCAACAAGATGCCCACCATGATTATTATAAACTTCAGCTGTTCTCTCATTCTTATTTACCAATCTACCTTTTTTTGAGACGAACAAAAATAACAATATCTTTTCTACTTTGAAAACAATACAGAAGTTTTTGTTTGCACCGACGGCAAACTAAGCTCTTTTCCACCCATCGTAATTGTACACGGACGGGAAGCGGTGTACATCCAGCCTCCAGCCTCCTTCACCAGCAAAACATCCGCCGCTTCTGCCGCTTCGATGCGGATATCCCCCGCCTCAAGCAAGGTTCCGCCGCCCAAGAAAGCCATTTCTCCCTGCCCGCCTTTCTGCCGGTAGAGCGCATATACCGCCTGTGCCGAAATCCCTTCCGTGGTGCAACGCACTTCTGCCTTATCGGAAGAGAGAATCCAATCGGCCGTACCGTCGGTCTGTATCACTTGAATGCCCGTATGGCTTCCTTCTCCGGTGGCGCTGACTTCCGGAAAGCGTACCTCCCTGATGTGCGAAGGCGCATTCTTTGCCGTATGCGGTTCGAATACCGATACGAAAGGACGCTTCCACGCTTCTCCGCGCTGGCGTGCCACAAAGGTCAGCGTAGGCTGGTCGGCTATCACATAAGGCATCTGCTTGATGCGACTCAACCCTTCGGTCATCGGGCTTAAAGCCGAGAAGATTTTCCGCTCCTGCTCGCCCTTCATCCACATCGACATCGTAATATCATCGCCATCGGGCATCCGGACGGTAAAGTCAGCCCGGACATCTTTATTGGTTTCGATGCATCGCTGATTATATATATAGGAGTAAGCATAGAGATGCGCCCCGGCAAAAGCCAGTTCTTGCGTGGGCTGCATCGCGAGCGTATCGCCGCCGGAAGCACGCAGGTCCAGCGTCTGTCCTAAGTTATGGTAGAAATAGTCGTGCATCTTGTCGCCGCCCTCTATCTTCCGGCTGCGGAACACATCGACATAATATCCCGTAGAATCGCCCGTATTGACAATGCTCACCAAACGGGTCTGGTCGGCATACGATTCGGGCTCGCGGAAATACACGTTGGTGTAGCTTACCGGCTGGTAGCCCACCCTGGCGCCCGATGCCGGATAGAGGTTGCGCACACGGAAGGCATGGTTGCTCTTCATGACGGGATACGACGAGATGCCGTCTACGCACACCGTGTTATGAGCCGGGAACTGGCTGTAATACTCCAGGTAATCCAAACCTTGATACAACGTCTTCCCGATGCCTGCATCCGGTCCCAGCACATAGCCTTTTCCGTACAGTTCGAGGCTGATGCCGTTGGCATGCGCATGGTTTCCCTCGCTTCCGTTGAGCGATGCCATCAGGCTGTTGCGTGCGTCCATACCGTTGCGCTGTACCAGCCAGCTCACATTGGGCGCATAAAACGTCGGTGTCACATAGTCGTCTATCTTGCCGGCTTTCACCTCCTTGTCCAACACCAGCGGCTTATCGGCGAAAAACGAAGTGACCGCCACCGGCATACGGGCAGACTTTCCTGCCTCGCCGGCTTTCGTGTCGAACAGGCGGAACATCGCCGTGAATTTCCGTTCTTCGGCTTTCTTGCCGTACTGCTGCGCGTTCTGAATCAGGTAACGGAACACATCGGTGCGCAACGCGCCCGGATGTGTATCGCCCCAGCCGCACAGCATCCGGTTGGGGAACAGGTATTGAGGCAAGGCTTCTACCGCCTTCGGGATAACCGGAATCTGCATGGTCAGGTCGGTTTGCAGGTTACGGTCGAACAGGTTGGCAAACGAAACATAGTCGCCCACCACGTTCATGCTGTAGCCCGGACACTCCGCCCAAATGCCCGTAGCGGAATCAAATCCGTAATCCGCCAACTGCTTCAGCGACCACTGGCGGAGCGAAGATTGGTTGATTACATAATCGATGTAATAGCCCCTGCCCTTCCGGTCGGGATAAGCGGCATCGTCTTCCAGTATCAATGCCACGTTCATGATATAACGTGCCTGAATCAGGTTCCAGTTGTTATGGGGCACACCGTTGGCGATGATGTTTTCTATCCATTTCTTGAACGCTCCGGCATACACCGGCATCTTTTCGGGACGGGTCTGCTTCAGGTAATCATAAAGGAAATCATACAACGGCACCAACTCGTTCAGGATGTCTTCGTGAATCACCTCGAACGAGGTCATGCCCACCAGGGTCTGCTGGTGCCCGTTATTCAAGTCGACCGGCACGTTGCGGTAATAAATGCCCGTCATGTACGTATCGAACACCGATGCCGCCATCCGTCCATACGGCTCCTCGCCGGTCAGCCACCACAGGAAAGCAGCATCGCGGGCGATGCCCATTATCTCGCGGTTGATGCTCTCTATCATGCGCCCCGTCTTGCCGATGTGCACCCACTCCTTGGGATTCCCTTCCAGCGTAGCGTTCGCCAGATATATGCCCTTCGGGTCTTCGGCGTAAGGCTCCAGCTCTTCCAGCTTGGGGCGGCGGTAGTTGGTGGCATGGCTGCGTGCGCCGGTAAACATCACCGTAGGCGCAGGCGCGCGATTGCCACCGGCATGGTCGTACACCTCTCCTTTTATATATACGTCGGTGGCGTGGGTGTTCCAGTACATTTGCAAACGCGATGTCAGCCATCCTTCTTCACGTCCGGCATAGGTGTCAGTACGCCGTTTCAATCCGTCGAACACCTCCCGTGCCCACGTTTCTTCCTCAATCAACCGTAACGTCTCCTCCTTGCCTCCGGCATCGGTCAAGAAACGCGGGTGCCCTTGCGGCAAACCACTTACCTGACCTGCGACCTGCAAACTGGCACTTATACAGAAGAAAACGATTATCCAAATTTTTGTTTTCATAAATAGATGAGTTTATTAAGTTTTCCCTAAAATACGAACAAGAAATGAGAAATACTCAATGCTTTTCTAAAAAAATCTCCGGTAAAACGTTTCGGCAACACTCCGGAGGGCTTCG
>UMEP01002144.1_pt1 | contig 16338 bp, 11 predicted proteins | sample 1964771 | NCBI WGS metagenome assembly UMEP01 (sample SAMEA4836022, study PRJEB28245) | human gut metagenome | biome: gut microbiome; material: fecal sample | place: Denmark | collected 2008 | reverse complement strand
TGCTTGGCCAAAAGGGTCAAAGTCGCGTGGCTTTTCCAATAATGAAAGAACTGGACTTTTTGTCTTTCTTTGAATGTTTTTCATATGTTTCGAAATATTCTCTTGAGATTGAGAAAAAAGATATTGATGTTGTTGTATATGATTATTCTGAAATTAACGTGATAGATAATGCTAAGGAAAAAAATATGGAACATCAGGTCTTTATTAGTTATTCGCGTAAAGATGCAGAAAATATAAAACCAATCTGTGGTGTTTTAAATGATTTGGGTATAAAGTATTGGCTTGATGTAGATGGAATTTATAGTGGTGAAAGTTATAAGGATGTTATATGTAATGCTATTAAATCGGCAATTATAGTTTTGTTCATTTCGTCTGAAAATTCAAATTCTTCACATAATGTAGCAAAAGAGATAAGTTTGGCTGATGAATATGGAAAAATTATTATACCTGTTTTGTTGGATAAAACACCTTATGCACCAAGGATAAATTATGATTTAAGTAGTATTGAATGTATTGATTATTCAAATAGAGATGATAATGTCTTGGATAGATTGCGTCAAACTATTCAAGGTAAATTAGTAATTGCTCAATGTAAGTAGGATTTAACATTAATATTGATTTTCTTAATAATTTATATATTATCATTGTCTAATGAATTTTTTAGATTGCTATTGATATTATGTATAACGAATTTGTAAGCGAAGATATTAGAAGCGACAGCAACATCATTGTTCCTGTCATTTGTGACGACATGTTTGAATATAAGGCGTCAGAAGAGGATTTACCACTTTCAATAAAAGAGGTGATATGTAAAAAGTATATTAAACAAATAAATAACGAAACAGAACGAGAACATATTTATAAAGCGATACAATCAAATTATTATTATGGTGTTTCTCTTCTTGAACAGAAGAAAAATACAGACTTGTCAAATGCTATATATAGATTATTTGAGGAAGCTGTTAATGAGGGCTATATAAGACTTAAACCGTGTGTGAAGAATTTTTTGAATAAAGGAAACTTTCCTTTAGTTATTACAACATTTGGTTTCCCTCTTATTGAAAAAATAGAAACGTTGAATTATAGTGAAAAAATTAGTGAATGGTTTAATCCTAATGACAGAAACGATTTACCGATGAATATCGGTAACGGCAATAAGGTCGTCTATCATATTTTTGGTGGGAGAAACTCATTTGCATGGGTATACAACGAACAGACCTTATTAGAGTTTATGCATGCTCTGCATAGTGTAGATTATGGAGCAAAAAACTTATCAAATTATTTATGTGACAATAATCCCCAAATCAGCAAATTATTGGTATTAGGCTCAACATTGCCAGACTGGCTTTTCCGTTTCCTTATATATCCAATGTTTAATGATAAGGAAAAACTAAAAGGAGGGTACTGGTTGTCTTTGGATAATATAGAAGAGGGATTGGAATTTTTTCTTGATAGAAATAATTATACAGGGCAAACGAACTTACAGGATGATAAAAGGGATAAATTAAAGGATATACTTGAAGATGTATGGCCGTTACAAATTAATGATGATAATAAGTTAATTGCGAATGAACCGCTGAATATATTTATTTCATACAAACGGGAAAAAGAGGGAAATGAAGTAAAAAAGAAATTAGATAGGGCAATAACACTTTTAAAAAAACAAGGAAATGTGTGGCTTGATATAGAAGAAGTTGCAGATGGAGGAAATAAATATTGGGAAAATATAAAAAATGCAGTCAGAAATTGTGATGTTTTTATACCTTTGATAACTTCTGCTTATTTGGAAGAGTATAGAGATTCTCCTGATTTGGATAAGTTTTCTGATGAATATGGTATCAACAATAATGATTCCGAGGATGTTAAAGCATTAAAGCCTGTTTTACGTGAAGCATATTATGCAATTTCTCAAAAAAAGAGACCTTGTCCTATAGTAATTGTTGATTCTGGTAATAAAGATAATAATAGTAATCTGGATGGCGGTATAGTTGAAAGAATTGCCAATAGTAAAAATGACTCAAGAAATCTTCCATTAAGTATTTTTAGTCAAAGAACAATATTACAGTTTGATGATGAGCATCCTGAATTGTTCAGATTGCCAGTAATTAACAAATAAATTTAATATAGAATAGTCATGGAAAACAATACTTTCATTTTTAAAGGTCCGCAATATTACAGAGAGGAAGATAAAGAATATTTCTTTGGGCGTAAGGAAGAAACTGAGTCTCTCTTATATATGGTAAAGCATAATGATTTTGTTGTATGTTATGCCGAGTCAGGAGAAGGTAAATCATCTCTTATTAATGCAGGACTGATACCTCGTATGCGTACGGAAAATATGTTTCCTGTACGTATTCAGTTTAATGATAAAGATTTTGCGAAGACACCTACACGAAAAATTCTGAATAATAAGAATTCGGATAAGGAAATAAATTTTGATGAATTTGTTTGGGAAAAAATCGTTCGTGCTATTGATGATGCGAAGACAAAAGAACAATATAAAACCTTGCTTTTATTAAAAACACAAGAAATAGCTTATAATGATTCTGGCAAAACAGACGAAGAACTGAAAGATAGTATCTGGCTGAAGTTGCGTGAAAATGAATTACGTTTGAATTCTTATCAAACTGTAATACCTGTTTTGATTTTTGACCAGTTTGAAGAAATTTTCACCCGTTCTAAAGATATAAACTGGACTGATGAATTCTTTAAATGGCTGGAGAGTTTATATAAAGATGAAGTTCCTGGCAATGTTGCTGTTGGTTGTATCCCTAAAAGATTTAAGGTTCTTTTGTCTTTGCGTAGTGATTTTGTAAGCGAGTTGGACTATTGGTCAATGAGAAAATATTTTATTCCGTCGCTCAAAAACAATCGCTACTGTTTGAAAGCTCTAACAAAAGATTCTGCAAAAGAAATTGCAAGTAAATTGGAGTCTTTACCAAATAATGTAAGTCTTGATGATATTATTAATGCTGCAAAAATTGAAAGAGTTGGGAATATTGATGAGGTAAAAGGCGATTTACCTTGTATTTCCGCTCTTGTATTGTCACTTATTTTGACAGAATTTGACAAGGATGATGATAAGATAATTGAAAAAATAGAAACTCTCAGTAGTGGTGAAAACGATGAATCTGACAAGGTCAAATATAGTGAGGACTTTTTTATCTTTATTATAAACCATGTTTATGAGAAGGCTTTGGAAAAATGTGGAATATATAAAGATTCACAACTACGGGTAAAGTTGGAAGAGGTTTTGATTGATTCCAACGGACGTCGTAGAAGGGTGTCTTTGAATGACAAGGAATTGCAAGATATTCCTAAGGAAAAACTGGAGAAGTTAGAAAAAGAAAGAATAATTAACAAGATTGGCAATGATGTTGAAATTTCACATGACTGTTTACGTAAAGTTATAGAAATACATAATCAAAACAGGGTTGCAAAATTAGAGGAAGAGAAAAGAAAAGCAGAACAGGCCAAGTTAAAAGCAATAAGACAGAAACATAATGTATATTTGTTTATTTTCCTGTTTTTTGCCTTTTGTTCCTCATATCTTTACTTATATTTCTATTCTTATTATGTAATTGTGCCTTATTTTGCTGGTAAAGTAGGAGCGGCCTCTCCATATGAAGTCATAAAAGAAGTTGTGTTTGCTTCGGCATTTGTTTTTATACCTACAATTTTTGCATCTTATATTTATTTGCGCAAATGGGGAAAGCTGCATATACGCAATATCTCAAGAATCTTTGTATTCTTATTGTTTATATATTCTGTATTTGTTTTTTATGATTTGGTGTTTTGTCCTATACAATCGGCATTTTCTTCATGCACAGATTCTGCTGTAATGACATTGATTGTTCCATTACTTTATTTTTCGATATATCAAAATAAGAATTTTTGGCATTATCTAGTATATTTGGTGATGTTGATTCCTATAATGCTTAATGCTTTTTGCTTATGGAATATTCCATTCGTTTGGTTAATTATTTATCTGTTGTTTATTTCCGCTTTTGTAATATTCAGTTTTTCAGTATGTAAAATATGCTTATGGAAAAAAATATTATGGTCTCTTTCAAATATAATAGTATTGTTTGCTTCTGTTTGTTTTCAATTTGGATATAATCCTATGGCTGTTGATTATGATAAGGTTATTAGACAATCATATTATACTAGGCCATGGGAAACAGTTTTTGTTAAGTCATCAAATAATAAATTGGGTGTATTGTCTTTTTCTGGGGACACAATTCTACCGTTTATTTTTGAAGAAGAAATTATTTATGATGAGCAATCTGTGTTAAGATTAAATATATCAAGAAATATAAATATTAGAAATACCAATGGCTTTTTTGAAGTAGATGAAAAAAATCTGTATTATAAATTATCGCCTACTTTTGAATTTAAAATAAATAAATATGTTAATGCTGATTTAAAAAATATGAACCAAAAAGACTCATTAAAATATATTGCTGCTTTAGTTTATCACGAACTGAGAAATGAAATCTTTCGATGCTGTATAATAAAAAAAGAGAATCTTTCATTTTATCGTATATATAATCTTAATAAGTTAGACAGCCTAAACAAGATAAATACAATACACGCATTATTAAAAATTGAAAGTAATAAAAATTCGTTAAATGATTCTTTAATAAATAATGCTTATCGTGCAATAAGTTCAGATTTATGTTTATGTACCATAAAGGATAGACTTATACATAATGATATTAATGGAATTTTTAAGTTGTTTTCTTTATTTTCTACATGTTATTTTTTAGAAGAAGAAAATCAATGTTTTTTTAATAAAAATTATATCTGCCAAACAAATATGAATAAAGATGTACTTTCCTTTTCTGTAAAGGATTTATTAGACAATAAGAGCTTTGCTTATTCAGAGTTTTTACATATAATTGCTCTTTTGGATATGTATCCTAATGCTGAATATGTATTGGAAAAATTAAAAGAAGATAACGTGAAAAGTATTGATATGCTATTTTTATTACGAAAGAGTCTTAGAGAATTAACAATGGAAAATTACTTCAAATCATTGAATTATAAGCTTCTAAAAGGTGCTTCAATAAAAGAAGCAAATGAAGAAATTATAAATCAGATTACAGGAGGATTACGAAAAAGACTTAATGATGTAGATTCATTACAAAAAAGTAAGTTTTTGATAAATTATTTTAAAGCAGAGTTTTCATATAAAGAATTAAGTGATATGACCTTAAATACATTAATACCTATTATTGAAGAAGGTGTTTGTGTGAATCATAATGGTAGTCTTATTGATATATGTAGAGAATTGACTAAAATAAATGTATGTAGATGGTATGGTGAAGGAGAATTATATGTAGAGCGATTAGAAAAAGCAGACAGTGTTAGAATAAATGATTCATATAAACTTATTCGACAGATAATTAATCAAAAAAAAATAAATGAAAATAATATAGAAGCAATGAAAAATTTGATTGATGATGCTTTGGATAAAGTAACTCAATTTGACCAGGTTTTACTTGATAAGTAATATGGATATTTTTTAAGAAGAATGATGTGCAACAAGTTCTGTACGTTGCCTGATTCCTTACAAGAAAGACACTAGGTCACTATATCTGAACCAAACAATGTTTTTCTATATAAAAATCATGTTTGTGTGATAGACTTGTGATGCTTAAATGCTCTTATAGTTTATAAAATGGAAAATTATGAAGAAAGGAAAAGAATATAAACCTAATCCGATTGACACGTCTGACGTGAAACTTCCGGAGGAGTTTGTACTGCTGGTTGAACAAATAGCAAAAAATGTACATGAGGTGTGGGCGGAAACACGGATTAAACAAGGTTGGACATACGGGGAGCGGCGTGATGACAGATTAAAGACACACCCCTGCCTCGTGCCTTATGAAGAACTCCCGGAGGGGGAAAAGGTGTATGACCGCAACACGGCATTTGGAACTTTAAAACTGATTACTAAGCTAGGCTTTAAGATTCTGAAACAGTAAACGGAATCAATTGATTTGAAGTCGTCGTTTGTTTACACAAATGGCGACTTTTTTGTTTCCATGAATGATAGATTTACCAATCTGACATACTCTTATATCTAAAATGAAGAAGGGCATTAAACCGTGCATGATTATGTTCAGAAAACTATATGAAAATATAAGTGTAAAATTTTTAACTTAATACAGGGAATGAAAAAGAGAGTTTCGTTTAGATTATTCTTCACTGTTGTGTGGAGAGGCATTTGCCAGGTGTTCCGTTTTATTGGAAAGCTTTTCGGATATACGGACAATTGCACTTATTCTAAGGTGTTGTGGCGTATTTCCGCAACATGTATGACAGTTTTGTTGTGTCTGTTTACCGTGTGTCTTGTCAGTGCTTTCGTAATAGAGGTAGTTATCCCGAAATGGATAAATCCGTATTTTTGTGAGGACTTGTGGTTTGATAAAAACATCAGTAATCATGTAGTATTCCAAAAAGGTTACGACGGCAGAGATTCCAGGATTTATGATTTGACAAAAAAGGAAGTCCTGCTTGATGATGTAGACTGGGTGGTTGTTTCTGAGGATTATGATAGTCTTGCTGTATTCTCGAAAGACGGTAAGCGTGGATATCTTAACCGTTTTACCGGTAAAGTATCCATTGAACCTGTTTATTCAAGGGCATGGGTGTTTTCTGAAGGATTGGCGGCTGTAGAAAAGGATGGCAAACTGATATTTATTGACCATACGGGAAAAACAGTGATCGATAAGGGGTTTGAGGCTGACAACAGCAACCTTGCATACATCTTCAATGGCGGATATTGTAAGATGAAGGACAATGTGAATTGGAATGTTGGACTTATTGACAAAAAAGGCAATTGGATATTAAAACCTGAATTTCATGACATAAATTCAAGGGACAGTCTCTGGGTTATAGAGAAGCACAACGGACAGAAAGCGGTACTTGACAATAATATGAGAACGGTGCTCCCTTTTGCGAAGGCGGATTATTATATAGTGGATAATTCAATATTTGCCACATTGTCAGACCATACGATGCGGAAATATGATATGGACGGAAACATTATTGAGCCGTTTTTTATTAAAGACATAGAACAGATATTTTATGACACGGACAAACTGCGACCGACAGGCTGCAACGATGCAGATGACGGTGAAAGTGGGGATGCGGATAATACACCTTACAGTGTCCAGGCTGTAGCTAAGTGTAAGCGCTATGAGGCGGAGGACGACTATTATGGTTTGATAAACAATGAGGGGCGTATAATAACACTTCCGTTGTATTCAGAGATAATAGCTGTGGATGAAGACTTGTATCTTTGTAAGGATGAATATGGGCATGGCATACTGTTGAACGGAAAAGGTGTAAAAGTAAATTAAAGTTGTTTGTTATATTAAACGTGCCAGGACTATGGAAAGCTTGGCACGTTTTTTATGTTGTCTGTATGACAGATAAAAGCATCTGTTATGCGTGTTGGATAAACATGTGTTGCAAAAGGTAGTCTTTTACAACGTAAAAGGTGGCCTTTTGCATGCCGAAAGACGGTCTTTTGCACGCCGAAAGGTCACCTTTTAAAAATGGTTCATCAGACAAATGACGTGATACGTCTTTCATGTAGGTTGTATAGCCTTAGCTTCAAGTATTCATCATCCCTGAATCCGTATGCGTTCCTTTTCATGACTTTAATTTTGTTGTTAATGCCTTCCACCTTTGCAGTTGAGATGTTGCAGTCATACCATGCAAGTATTCCCCTCCTGTGCGCCGCAATGGTGTTGGCGACTTTCACCAGCAGCGGGACTTTCGTGCTTCTTGCCTGCGCCACCCAGTCGTCAAGCGCCTTTCCCGCCTGTTCTTTCGATGCTTGCGCCCATATCTCCCTCAAGCCTTCCTTCAGGTAGTATGCCTGTGCCAACGGCTTGTTCATGGCCAATGCGTTCTCAAGCCTGTCGGCGTAGCCTTTGTCGAAAACGTCCTTGCCGTTGCGCAGCAGCAGCCATCTTATTCCCTTGACGACCTTGTGTCTGTTTATGTCCTTTTCCTCCCTGTACATGCGCCTGCGCAACTCGTCAACGGTCTCGTTCATGATCTTCACGACATGGAAGTGGTCGAGCACGTGCACGGCTACCGGGGCGTTTTCCATGACGGAGGCTATGAACGCGGACGACATGTCAGTGGCAACGTGTTCTATCACCACGCCGCACTTGTCCACCTTCAACCAGAAATCCTTCAAGGAGTCCATGCCGCGGCCGTCGCCCACGTGTATTATGCGCCCGCTGTCAAGGTCTACGACTATGGTCTTGTACGCCTGCCCCTTCCTTACGGCGAACTCGTCTATCCCGATGTTCCTCACGCCGCTTATGTCCGGGTCTGCGTACTTGCGGGACAGGCGCCGTTTGTGAATGTCCTTGACCGTATCCCAAGTAAGGTGCAGGAACCCGGCCGTCGCTTTTATCGTCGCGAAGCCGAGCATGTCCATCACCATGTTTTCCAACCTTGCCGTGTAGCTGCGTTTGCCGTGGGCGAAATGGACGTGCTCGTTCCTGTCACATCCGCAGGACTTGCAGCGCAGGCGGTGTATCTTCGTATGAAGCACGACGGGAATGCGCCCTATCGGTACGGTCTTGAAGTCGCGGTAGCTTACTCCGTTTTTCACTACGTTGCGGCTTTTGCATTCGGGACAGCACATTTTGTCGGCGCGCTTTTGGATGTTCAACACTATTTTGCTATCTTTGTAGCAATAACTGGTCCCTTCGTATCCTTGGATGCCGAAGGCAAAGGTTAGGAAGCTGGAATTTATCATGTCATTGAAGTTTGGTCGCTACAAAGATATGAGTATTCCAGCTATTTTTTACTTTTCAACTTTGTTATCACGTCATTTGTCTGATGAACCTAAAAATGGCCTGGCAACATATGTGGTTGCCGTGGGTTGCGGTGTGAGCTTAATTTATTGACAGCCAGTGCGTTATGGGTTGGACAAACTAACCTTGTTGCTTGTCTTTCGCGTCAGTCTATGAAGCGTATCTTGTCGGTCTTGCGCGGCTTTGCGCCAGGCGCCTCGTCAGGGTAGCCCATGGCGATGCAGTACAGCAGGTTGTAGTCTTTGCTGAAGCCGAGCTTTTCGATGTACGGCGCGCATGACTTGCTGTCCTTCATCAGGCGTACGGGGTGTGCCATGCAGCAGGAGCCGATGCCCCTTGCCCATGCGGCGAGGATTATGTTCTCGCCGAGTAGTCCGCAGTCAACCTGAGACACGTCGTAGGTGGTGTCGTTGGCGATGAACACCACGCACGTGGCGTTTGCAAATATGTTTTTGGCTCCGTTCTTGGGTGCGTTATCCTTGTTGTCATTCACCACGGCGGCGGTTATTTCCGCGAGGAGCTCCTGGTTGTCGACCACGCGTATCTCGTAAGCTTGGCGGTTCTGCCCGTTGGGCGCGTTTATGCCGCACTCCAGTATGCGGTTAAGCGTGTCGCGGCTTATCCGCTTGTCGGTGTACTGGCGTATGCTGCGCCTCGACATCATCACTTTTTCCACTACTTCGGCGTCGTCGGTCTTTGCCGTCGGGGTTTCTGCCTGCTGCGTGCACGAAACCATGGCTGCCATTAAGAGCAGCGAACAGATAATCTTTTTCATACTAACTTTATTTAATCCATTTGAAATTCTCCTTGCCTGCGCCTATCTCGAAGTGCAGCCGGGCTATGCCCAGGTCCATTTTAGTGTATCCCACGACTGAGAAGAGGCGCTTCGCCCTTACCAAATGCGTGCCGTCGTGCATGCCTGCATACTCGAAGTAGAACTTCTGCTGGTTGACGGCCGTAGGAGCTTTGAGCGCGGCGCGCACGCCTGCCTCGAACCATGCGGGCGTGGTTTCGCCGGCGTTGCTCACGTCGTTCACCGTCTTGCGCTTGAGCTTGCGCCCCGGGTCGTCGGGATATCCAAGCGAAATCATGCAGGCAACCTTCTCTCCGTCGGCCAGGTTGAATGTCCCTTTCACCTTACGGTATGACAGTCCCGCCCAGCAGGTGCCGAGTCCGAGCTGCTGTGCGAGCAGCACTATCTGCTCGCCGTAATAGCCCACGCGCTCGTCGAGGTCGTCGGCCTTCTCGCCTGCCATTACGATATAGTTCTCTACACCCGAGAAAGCACCGTAAGCGAACAGTCCGCTGAAGCCCTTTTTCTCGTCGAGCACGAGCTGTATGTGCAGCCGTCCCTCGCGGTTGCATTGGTTAATCTTAGCCTGAAGCGCGTCAACCACGTCCTGCTCCAGCCTTTTGCTTATATATCTGCGCACGCTGTGGCGCGCGTCGATTGCCTCAAGTAGTGTCATCATGTGCTTTTATTCTTTGTTTAAATCATGTGCTTTTAGTGGTGCAAAGGTAGAAATTATTATTAATATGAGTCCTGTATAAGAAAACACTTGAAAATGTTGTGGAAGTAAAATATTATTAGTACTCTTTATGGGTGAGCATCAATAAGTTACTTAAAATATTCACTTCAGTGTCAAATGCAAATTTAATAGAAATTTCCTTTATTCTTGGTTGGTTCTGCAAATATTTTGCTTACGGGTTGAAAAAAGCATGCGATATACCCGTCCGTGTGTGATGCAAGACTGTGGGATAATGACTATTTTTAGTCTTGTCGTGCGACGTTTTTATTACTTTGGGGACAGAAGCTTCCGTTATCGCCATGCTGGTACATTCTTTAGTGATATTCCAGTACTTGTATAAACATTAAATCACTGCAGAGTCAAAAATTAGAGGCGGTGATGGGGTTGCTCTATTATTGGAAGTTGTTTATTTAACCTGGACCAAGTATGAGGAAATATCAAAGAAAAGTTGTGGAAGTGAAATGTTTTTATAACCATTACAGCTGAACAAATAATCAGTTATAAAAAAGTATTCATTTCCACAACTTTATAGTCTTTACTTATATTACATGGTGACTTACATGCTTTCAAGTTCAAGCACACGGCTTGAACCGTCTGAGGCAGAGAACAGTTTGAGTCCGACCTTCATCAGATAATCGCCTGTGAATGAACCGGAGAAGCCGGTTTGACCTTCTGTCAAGTTAAGTTCCTTAATGCTGTAAGTCTGTAACGGGTCTAGCCCCTGCAACCTTACATTAAGCACAGGTTCCTTATAACGCGGATGCAGGTCATAGGCGAAAACCACGGCTCTCTTCCTGTCTTTTGCCACATAGCTGACCGCCGCATGGTTGCATTCGTAGGGCGACACCAGCCTATACATGTCGCCGTCAAGAATGACTGGTTTCAGCCGCTTATAGTTGGCCACAGCCACTTGACATAGTTTATAGTCGTCAGGCGGAAGGGATGCCATGTCTATATCAAATCCAAGTTTACACATGCTTGCAACGTCGAGCCTGAATTTCATGCTTGTGTTCTTGTTCCACTCTGTAACATGAGAGGCCATAGCTTTTACAGGAAAGAATTTAGACATGCTCCATTGGATGTAAATACGCTCAAACGGGTCAGTATTGTCAGAGCACCAGAACTCCGTGAAATACTTGAGAGCCTCATAATCGCAGCGTGCGCCGCCGCCAGAGCACAGCATCATCGGCACTTCGGGGTATTTCTTGGCTATGCGCTGAAGCACGTTGTAAAGACCTCGTACGTATTCAATGTAAAGATTCTCCTGATTCTCCTGCAGGTAAGGCGAATGGATGTTTGTAATAGGGCTGTTGCAGTCCCATTTGAAATAAGCCACACCCGGGTTCTCTTTCAGGATATTGTCTATTACGCTGAACACATAGTCCTGAACCTTTGGATTTGCGAGGTCAAGCACCAGCTGATTTCGATAGTAATAAGTATCTCGTCCCGGTTGCATGATGACCCAGTCAGGATGTTTCTCGAACAGTTCGCTTTTAGGATTTACCATTTCAGGCTCAATCCATATACCAAACTTCACGCCGGCTTCGTCGGCCGCATTGGTAAGGCCTTTGATGCCGTCAGGCAGTTTTGAATGGTTAGGCTCCCAGTCACCCAGGCCGGCCTTGTCATTGTTCCTTGGATATTTGTTGGCAAACCATCCGTCATCAAGCAGAAACATGTCTACTCCAAGTTTTTTCGCTTCTTTCATCACATCGGCCAGACTTCCCTGATTGAAGTCAAACCCGGTACTTTCCCAGTTGTTCAGCAAGGTCATGCGGTCTCCCGTACCGTCCTTGAGCTGGTACAGACGTGCCCAGTCATGGAGGTTGCGGCTTGCCTCCCCTGAGCCGTTGTTGCTTAGCGTAAATATGAATTCAGGTGTGGCAAATGTCTTGCCGGGTTTCAGCTTATATGCCGACGCATAAGGGTTTATACCAGGAATTACACGCAGTCCGCCGACATTGTCAACTTCAAAAGTACATCTGAAGTTGCCCGTCCATGCTATGGTTCCAAGCATCATGCGTCCGATGTTTTCAGAAGCAGGCATATCAAATCCAAGTTCAAAGAAAGGCTGTGAGTGCATGGCTGCTCTTGTACCCAGCTTGGTGTCGATAATCTTCTTTCCGTAAGTCAACTGCTGCACAGCCGGCTGTGCTTCGCGCGCCCAGTCGCCATGGTAGTTGGTCAGGAAATACTTTTGCGAATTGAAATACAACATGGTGCTGGCATACTTCCAAAGAGATATTTCCTTTTTCTCGTGATTAGTAATCTCGCTCCATACTTTAAACACATTTTGCTTGGGATAAGCGATGTAGTGAAGGCGCACCTCAACGTCATACTTGTTGTCTGCAAGCGTTACGATTGTTTCATTGCCGCCGTTGAAAGCCCTTACTTGCGAGTCTTTATAATAGAGGTATGTCGTCTTATTGCCGTCAGCATGTGTCACGCCAAGTGCTGGTTCGAAGAAGTCTTCGCCGCCAGAACACATGTAAGCCTCATGTCCCCTTTGGCTTACACTGGCGTCTGAGCCAGCGTCCATAGTCCACTCAAATTTGTCAACGTCTGAAGCGTTAATGAGCTTGTCGCCGAGATAGACCATGTATAAGCGTCCGTTATTGTTGACTTGCAGAACTAAGTCTGTATTGTCCGTGTATACACGTATGGTCTTTTGTGCGGCAACAGCTGTAGCTGAAATCAGCAAAGCTGCCATGATTGTGCAGATTTTTCTCATGATTGCCGTGTTTTACATTTTAAGTTTATAAACTTTTATTTGTTTGAAAGCTGACTGGCCGTTCTCTGAAAAGAATTTAACTGAATCATAAGGCTTTGTCGGGAATACCAGGTTTGTCATGGCAATGCGTCCGCCGTCAACAAAAAGTTCGACGGAACATTTGTCGACAAAGATGTCAATATGATATGTCTTGCCTTCACAGAGATTCAGCGGAGCCCATGTGCCGAGGGCAAAGTCGTTCTTATAATTTACAGCATTAACCATGCGCATTGGCTGTCCGCCATTGCTAATTCTTTCCGCATCAGCTTTTTTTTCTATGTCATGGGGCTCTGCCAGTTCGCCAAAGTCGGTAAGTCCGCTTTCTGTACGGTCCATGACAACGCGCATTTGCTTAAGGTCAAGATAAATCCGAGTATTTTCGTCCTTGTCGTTGTAAATTTCTATACCTGCCTTACCGTCTGCAGCCGGGATAACGTCAAACTCAATCTCAAAAGCTCCGTCGCAACCGGATGCGACAGTCTTGTATTCAACGTTGTCACTGGTCTTTAAATCTTCAATGATATTTGTTTCTCCTCTTATACTCTTTACTTCTGGAGCTACATTTGCCGCTACGTAATAATGGCCGTCTTTAGTATAAAGCGAAAGTTCGCGCGGCAAGGCATTGGCACCTCTGTATTGTTTTATTGGTGTTACGTTTGCATATTGCCAGTTGCTCATCCAAGGCAATGCTATAACACGGTCGCCTGTGTTAGAGAAGCATACTGTCGCATAATGGTCCTTGCCGTAGTCGAGCCATTTCGGTACATGTGGATCATCAATACAAGTAAAGTTTTTCCCGTCGAAGTCTCCTACGAAATACTCAGTTGCACTGCCGCCGAACAGACAACCGGGATTTACATTCATCAGCATTACATATTTCATGTCGCTCTTGTCGCCGTTGACGGGGAGCTGTACGAAGTCGGGGCACTCATACTGGCACGGCTGCATACCATAGCCACGTCCGAAACTGCTGATATATGTCCACCTTTTAAGGTCGTCCGATTTGTAGAAGCGCATCTCCTTGTCGGCAGAGACTATCATATACCAGGCCTTGGCAGGCTCATGCCAAAACACCTTAGGGTCGCGGAAGTCTTTGATTCCGTCAAAAGGTCTGAGTATGGGGTTGCCATCATATTTTGTAAATGTCCGGCCGTTGTCAGTGCTGTAGGCCATGCACTGTATCTGCCCGTTCTTGTCGCTGGCTGATGTATAAAGGGCTATGATTGCACCTTTGCCGTATCCTGCGGTATTGCCGTAATCAACGACAGAGCTACCTGAGAATATATGCCCTAAAGTGTCGCGTGCAATGGCGGGCTGAAGTTCCTTCCAATGCATCAGGTCAGTGCTTACAGCATGTCCCCAGTGCATGTTCCCCCATTTAGAACCATAAGGATTATATTGGAAGTAAAGGTGGTATTCGCCGTCTTTGTAAACCATTCCGTTGGCATCATTCATCCATCCGTAAGACGGTGTGTGGTGATATATCGGACGGTAATAGTCTGTGTTCTCGACATTCCAGGTGTCAGACATTTGCAGCGACTTCAATGCTAGCGCGTCTGGAGCTATATTGAGAATTTTCACGGTTGCACTATTGCCGTTCCCAAGTGCGAAAGGCACGCAATAGTCCGTTTTCTTGTCAGCAAGCCTGACATCCATCCAAGTGTCTGCCGGCGAACCGGTTGAAAGCAGTACATGAGACTCGTCCCGGCTTTCCTCTATCGGTAGGATAAGGTATTTCTTCGGATTGGTGATTTTTACTATTGTCGTGTCTCCACTACGGCTCACATCCATATTTTGTGCTGTAACTGTCGATGCGGAAAGAAGGCATGTCGCAGCTAAGGTTATCGTTAGTTTATTCATATTGTTTAAAATTAATCGGGGCCGGTTTATTTAACCCCGTTTCATGATTTGGTGAATATTTTTCTTTTTCTGTTCCGGCACCAATGGCTGGATACCCATTGGTGCCGGGAGTATAAGTTTATTCAGTCTAAGTTCAGAACTTTAATGACGCAGAGAATTCAACGGTGAAAGGACGCAGGTAACTGCCTGTCATCAGATGTCCGTTATACTGTTTTGCTTCGTCTTTGGTGATGAGTTCAGCTCCGGCAATACTTCCCTTTGCGCCGGTCTGGTTGAGGAAGTTGACTACGGTGCATCCAAGCGACAGCTTCTTGTTAACCTGCCAGTTGACTCCGCCGAAGGTTTCCCAATGGCCGTTGAAATAGTAAGCCTCGTTGATGTTTGCGTAAGTCTTGCTGAAATAGCGGAAGCTGGTCCATATCTTAAGGTCCTTGGTTATCATGTAACTTGGATCTATTTCTATGAGTACCTGCGGAATCTCTGCTACAATGTTGCCCGTAGCTTTAATTGAGCCGACAGTTCCGTCTGAGAACGTTACAGAAGTTTCATACTTCTTGTAGGTCGGTTTCTGATATGTAAAGAGGAAGTGCAGGTCGAAGCCTTTGAACGGATGGGCTACTACATCGGTTGTCCACCCAAGTGTCTGGATGTCATATGTAAGCGGCGCTGCCATAATTTCGCTGCCGTGCTGCAGGTTCAAGGTCGAGTTGTTATTTGTCTTCGATATGTATGAGAACAATGATGTAAGGCTCAACTAAGAGTTGTTATAGTAGATACCGGCTCTTCCAAGAGGCACTGACACCTTGTCGGTGTTAGGCAGTGTTGCCGGAGCGAAATTTTCAAATCTCGGATGTTGCACGATATACGTGAAGTCTCCAGTAAGTCCGAATTTATCTGTAAGTTTATACGTGACGGCTGCTGTCAGGTCATAATTCAGCCAGTCGTAGTCAAGTTTTGTGGGATTTATAATTGTTCCGTCAGGAGCAGTGGCTCCAAGGTGATAATCAGAAAAACGTCCGACGTATTCGCCTGCCGTATTCTTTACTGCTGCATTTTCTCCGTTGAGCGTCTGCCACTCGATACGTCCGCCGTAGTAGACGTTAAGTCTCGGAGTGATGTTCCAGTCGTGGGTTATATAAAGAGCCAGCTTGTTTTCATGCCCCTTATAGTATTCTGACGCATTTTTATTGAAGTCATAAAAATAATAATCATGCTTGTTGGCGTCATAAAGCCTCACGGCAAAGCTCCCGTCGGAAGGTACGCTCTGGTCGTACATTGTAGTGTTTGAGGCATAGTCTATTTTGTAATACCATTCGTTAATTCCAATGCG
>UMEP01063423.1_pt1 | contig 16415 bp, 20 predicted proteins | sample 1964771 | NCBI WGS metagenome assembly UMEP01 (sample SAMEA4836022, study PRJEB28245) | human gut metagenome | biome: gut microbiome; material: fecal sample | place: Denmark | collected 2008 | reverse complement strand
GCAGCACGATGAATTGCTCCATCTACACCGCCGCCACCTAATAGAGTTCTATTTGCAGCATTAACGATTGCATCAACTTTTAGTTTTGTTATATCACCTTTTAAAATTTTAATTTCTGTCATCTTTCTCCTCTTATTCATTATAACACTTGTTAAGCCAATTTGAGAAAAGGTTAATACTAATTATTTGAAATTTTTGGATTAAAATCCATATTTTGTCAATTTTTCTTATAAAAATGTTTTTAATTATATAAGGGATTTAGGGGATATACATGTTATCTATCTATTTTAATACAGAAAATTCAACCAAATTTTCAGAAAAACAACAAATTAAACCTAAAAGTAAAAAAGAAACAAACACTCTTTTTAACTTTAAAACACCTAAAGAAAAATTTTATGATTTTATCCCTAAATTTTATACTGTGAATTTAGATTCAATAAAAGAAAATAATTATGTTTTAAATTACGCAAAAGACGATATTGAGATTGATAAAAAAATTGGGAACACAAAACAAGTAAAAAATGATTGTTGGTTACTGGCAGGGATAAATGCTCTTGCAAACAATCACAAAGGACAAGAATATATAAAAAAAGCTATTATATATAATAATAATACTGACAATATAATTATACATTTTAAAGGCACTAAGACTAACGTAACTGTACCTAAAATAGCATTGAATGCAGCAAAGCAAAGTAAAAACTATGTAAAAGGTGATGACGACATGCTTGCAATAGAAATTGCTACTGAATATTACAAAAAAATGCTAATAACAAATAATGAAGCATTAAAAAATAAAGATGCAAATATTATTAACGGAAAACATTCATCTGGAAACTTAAATGATCCAATAGCCGGAGGCTTTTCATCTGATATCATGTTTTTAATTACAGGTAAAAAATCAAAAACATACTTTAACTCAAAAAATGGTTGCACAAATCAAATAAAAAATTTAATTAACCAAATAAAAGAAAATCCAGATAAATATGCTATAACCTGTAATTTTAAAGAAAAAAGAAATGGATTATACATACATCATGCATATACTTTAAAAAAAGTAGATGACAATTTTGTAACACTGATAAACCCTCATAATAGCGCAAATGAAGAAAATATCCCAATAAATGATTTTTATGAAAATATTAATAGCTTAACATTATTAGAATTATAAATTTTATCTTACTTACTTTGGACCATATTTGACGTAGAGGAAAATTATAATAAAATATAGATGTATCTAATTTACAGGAGTAAGATAATGCAAGAAATTAAATGTCCAAAATGTGGTGAAATTTTTCAAGTAGATGAATCTGGTTACGCAGCAATAGTAAAACAAGTAAGAGATAAAGAATTTGAAAAAGAGATTTCTTCAAGAGAATCCCAATTCCTAAATGAAAAAGAAGCTGCAATAAAACTTGCTCAATCAGAAACAGAACGTAAGTACCAAGATATAATTATTAGCAAAGAAAAAGAATTGTTTAATACTACGGCTCAAAAAAATGTAGAAATTTTAGAACTTAAAGCAAAAATTGAATCTTACGAAAAAGACAAAAATATTGAATTAAATAAATTTGAAATTGAAAAAGAAAAAGCTCTCGCAGAAAAAGACAAACAAATTGCAGAGCTTACAAATAAAATTGAAACAAATGAAAAAGAAAATTTATTAAAAGAACTATCATTAAAAGAACAATACAAAATACAACTTCAATTTAAAGAGGAAGAAATCGCACGCTATAAAGATTTTAAAGCACGACTTTCCACAAAAATGGTAGGAGAAAGCCTTGAACAACATTGCGAATTAGAATTTAACAAACTTCGTGCTACCGGATTTCAAAATGCATACTTTGAAAAAGATAACGATGCAAAAACCGGAAGTAAAGGAGATTACATCTTCAGAGAAGCAAACCCTGAAGGGATAGAAATTGTATCTATTATGTTTGAAATGAAAAATGAAATGGATACTACATCTACCAAAAAGAAAAATGAAGATTTCCTAAAAGAACTTGACAAGGACAGACGAGAAAAAAATTGTGAATATGCTGTTTTGGTATCACTTTTAGAACCTGAAAATGAATTATATAATTCAGGAATAGTTGATATGTCACATAAATTTCCTAAAATGTATGTAATTCGACCACAATTTTTCATACCTATTATTACACTACTAAGAAATGCAGCATTAAATTCTTTACAGTACAAACAAGAACTAGCTGTAATAAGAAGTCAAAACATTGATATCTCAAATTTTGAAGAAAGTATGAATGATTTTAAAGAAAAATTTGCGAGAAACTATGAAATTGCAAGCAAAAAATTTAAAACTGCAATAGAAGAAATTGACAAAACCATTGACCATTTACAAAAAACAAAAGAAGCTCTTTTATCTTCGGAGAATAATCTCCGCCTTGCGAATAACAAAGCTGAAGACTTGAGCATAAAAAGATTAACCAAAAATAATCCGACAATGGCTGCAAAATTTGCAGAACTTAAAAAATAATAAGCCATTAATACTCAATAAATTAAAATATAAAATTTTAAATACTATACAAATTTTTCTATTTATTGGGTATTATATTATTAGGTTATAGATAATATGGTTTAAAATTATGAAATCAATTAAAGAAGTATCATTAGAATCAAAAATTTTAAAAAGATTACAAAATCATAAATTATGCACAGATTTGGTAAACTATTTATTTGCAGATGAAGAATTGCAAGAAATGCAGGATTATGCAAATAATGTATCAATAAAAAGACTGGGTTATAACGATCACGGCCCAGTACATATGCGACAAGTTGCAGCAAATGCAATAAAAATGCTTAATCTTTTACAAAGCGCAGGAATACAAACATCACTTGAAAAAGAAGAAATCGGGACATTTGAAGATAGTATGTGTGCTGTAATTATTGCAGGTTTAATGCATGATTTAGGAATGATGATAGGTAGACAAGGCCATGAGAACATGTCTGTAATACTTGCAAAACCTATTATTGAAAGGACTTTAATGCACATATTGCCTGAGGATTTACACAGAAGAACAATCATTAAATCTCTTGCAATTGAAGCAATTATAGGTCATATGTCTAGCCATAAAATACATTCAATTGAGGCAGGAATAATTTTAATAGCTGACGGTTGCGACATGACAAAAGGAAGAGCAAGAATTCCTATGGCAATAAATACAACTCCAAGAGTCGGTGATATTCATAAATATTCTGCTAATGCCATCAATAGAATAGGTATTCACCACGGGGAGAAAAAACCTATTCGAATCGACATAGAAATGACAGGAGATGTAGGATTTTTCCAAATTGAAGAAGTATTATTGACAAAAATTGAATCAAGCCCTGCAAAACAATATGTAGAATTATACGCAGGAGTTGAAGGTCAAGAACCTAAGTGTTATCTGTAAAAAGATGCATTACATAAAAAAGTGATTATGGAAATTTTTTCGAACCTTCTTTAAAGCATTATCTAAACTTGTAATTACATCATTAAAAAATACAAGTTCGTAATCATTTGCTTTATTTATAAGATCAATTAACTTATTTTTTGTAGGATTAGCTGTTTCAGTTATATCAAATCCAAATTCTTTTAAATCCATTTTCAAAATTTTTACAAGCAAAAAAAATGTTGTTAAAGAGGGTGTATAACAACCTCTTTCTATTCTTGAAAGGTGTTGATCACTTAAATCAGCCATTTCTGCAAGTTCAGCCTGAGTTAAATTCATTTTCTTTCGATGATATTTTATTTTTTCTGCAATAAATTTTTTATCATCAAATTTCATCATAATCGTATCTCCAATTTAAAAATATGATGTATACAAATAGTTTTTAAGAACATATATGCATATAATATTAATTAATTTGATGTATATGTATATAAAACTTAATAATCAATTGTATATATATATTTACCTGTGATTTAATAAACGTATACGTATAGTTAAAAGGAAAACTTTATGGGAGAATATAATAATTTTATAGAAAGCCTAAACGACGAATTAACATTATACAATCATAATTACGTTTTTAATATACCAAAAGTAACAGTAATAATCCCAGCTTTCAACGTAGAAGACTATATATATGACTGTTTAATCTCACTTGTAAAACAAACTTTAAAGGAAATTGAAATAATAATTATAAATGACGGTTCCACAGATAACACTTTTTCTATAATTTCAACATTTGCACAATATGATAAAAGGATAAAAATAGTTAATCAAAGCAATCAAAAAAGTGGAGCTGCAAGAAATAAAGCAATAAAATTAGCAAAAGGAGAATATATTACATTTGTCGATAGCGATGACACAATTGAATTAACTACACTTGAAACCTTTTATAATACAGCAAAATCTAATGGAAATGATATTGTCATATGCGGAGCATATACTATCAAATATGGGAAATTTAAAAAAGGATATTACAGCATCGAAAAAATCCCTAAAAAGTTAAAAAATAAAAACCTAAACAGCAAAACTATAAAAGAAAATATCTTAACACTTCCGCCAATTGCGTGGGCAAAACTTTATAAAACTAAATTTTTAACAGAAAATAGAATTTTATTTCAAGAAGGATGCAACGGAGAAGACCAAATATTTTTTATTGAAACAGTATTACTTGCAAATAAAATATATATTATTGATAAAAATTATTATTATTACAGAAAAGATAGACCAACTTCTCTCACACATTCAAAACAAAAAAATGATAATTCAGTAATTTTAAATTTTTATGAAATAGAAAAATTTTTACAAAAACAAAATATTGCTCAAGAATTAAATTTTAATATTCTAAACAAATATTTTATAAAATCAGCATCTTGGCTTGGAAAATGTTCTAAACAATACAAAGAAATATATTTTAATGAGTTTAAAAATTTACAATTACATTTGCGAAACATTTACCCAAAATACTACTGGGGAAAACTTAATCTTAAAGAAAACGATAGTTATTTAATAATTAAAATAAAAATTTTTACAACACAATTACTACTTAATAGGGGGATGAATAATGCAAAATAAAAATATAAAAGTTTCAATAATAGTACCAGTTTACAATACAGAAAAATATATAGGTAAATGTCTTGAAAGTCTTATTGCACAAACATTAAAAGAAATAGAAATTATATGTGTTAATGACGGTTCAACAGACAATTCTCTAAAAATACTTAACTATTACCAAAATAAAGATTTACGCATAAAAATAGTTAATCAAAAAAATTCAGGTCCAGGGAAATCAAGAAATACTGGAATAAAAATTGCAAAAGGAGATTTCATAGGATTTGTAGACGGAGATGATTGGGTTGATAAAAACTATTTTGAAAAACTATACAATGCAGCAATAAAATATAACTGTGAAATTTCTGCAGGAGATTTTTACAGACAAGGTAAAATTTTAAAAACAAAAAAATTAAATTATAAATATATGAAAGCTTTCTATACCCCAACAGAAAAAATAAATCAAGCATTTATTCCAAAACATAATTATGTATGGAATAAAATATATAAAAGAGAAAAATTATTATCAATGCCATTCCCTGAAAACTGCTACTATGAGGATATGCGATGGCTTATCAAAATAATATATAACTTGAATGGATTTGTCACAGTTCCCAATACATTTTATTATTACAGAAAAAACCAAGGCTCAATTGTAACTCAAAAGACAATAAAACACCAACAAGACTGTAAATTAGCTGAAAAAGAAATTCAAAATTTCTTACACAAGCATAACATACCTATTCTAATACAATACAAACTTTCAAAAAAAATCAAAGTAAAATTATTAGGGCTAAAACTATTTGGAATAGAATTTTATCATCCCCAAAAAATCAAATTCAAATTGTTTGGCTTTATTCCATTAATAGAAATAGAGAAATTAAACTAATTAATATTTCCCTGAATCTATTTTCTTTATCAAATCATGATATACGGAATTAGGAGAATTTTTTGCATAACGCAATAATCTTCGTTTTGCAACTTCTTTTAATTCATCTATCTTTTCAGGATTTCCGTTTTTCAAGAAAAATAACATTGCCTGTTTTCTATTTTCAAAAAGTTCATCTTCTGGCATTTTAGCTAAAACATCACCAAATGTTTGTTCTCTTGTTTTTCTATCCCACTCATAAAAAGGAGTTTTTAAGAAACAGAACTTTTCTGCATATGAAAGTATACAAGGAGTCCAAGATACATCTTCATACTTCAAAATTCCCAAAGGATGGGCTTTTACAATTGATGCTTTGTATAACTTATTCCATATTGCACAGTTATAATACCCAGGTGTGTACATAATTTCAAAATATTTATCAATATCAAGCGGAATATCTTCCATAAAAGGTAAGTTACAATGTATTGTATACCCTGAATCAATAAGACGATACAATGGAGCAATTGCAACATCACAATTATTTTTTGTAATCGAATTATACAATTTACTAATCATATCAGCAGGGATTAAATCATCGTTATCCATAAATGCAATGTAATCACCTTTTGCAGCTTCAATTCCGCGATTTCTTGCATCTGCTACACCACCGTTTTCTTTTTCAATTGAAACTACATTATTGTAGTTCTTTGCATACCAGTCAATAATCTTTTGAGTATCATCAGAGCTTCCGTCATTTACTATTATAATTTCCAAATCGTTGAAATCTGAAGCAAGAGCACAATCAATACTCCTTACTATATAATCCTGTGCATTATATGCAGGGATAATCAATGATACAAGAGGTTGCTTATATTTTCTTATACTCAATGAAACATAATCGGATTCTGCAACAATTAATCTTCCGTCAGGTGTATTCACAAAAGCCTTTACAATGAATTTTGAAGTTCCTTTATAATCATACAAAGGAAGATAATGTCTTAATTTATCAGTAGTTTCGAAAATAGGTTTGTCAAGATTTTTTGTATAAACAAGAAATCCATCAGCATCTCCTTTATAACACCAAGAAAGAAAGTTGTTATAATTATAAGATTTATAAATAGAAACACTTTCAAATTTATTTTCACTTACTTTTACAACAGGAGAAGACGCTAAAAATTCCCTACCTTGATCATTTTTTCTATAAGGTTTAATTTTAAATTCTGTTTCAGTTCTCAACTCGGTTGTTATAAACTCACAATCAGAATTTTTAACACCATTAAATCCTATTTCATCTTCATTTCTATATAATCTATATCCATCAGCACCGTTATACTTGCTATAGAAAAGTTTTATATTTTTATCATCTAAAAATTTATATTGAATATCAATTGAATCAAACTTAAACTGACGAATAGAAGATTTATCAATTACAATCCCATCTTTCACAGCCTGAACAAAACATTCATTTTCTCCATAAGGTACAAGAGAAAATCTAACAGAATTATTATTATACACCCTTGAGGCTTCATAGAAAACGTCATCTTTTTTGAAGAAAATTTTATAATAGTCTGCCTTTATATCTGTCCAAGAAATAATTATTTTTGAGCCTTTTAATTCAATATTTATATCCATTAGATAATCTCTTTTTAATTAACTTTACTACATATTTATTATATCAAAAATTCTAACATTCTCAAAATCAACTTTTTGATGTATAATATTATCAGATTTATGAAGGGGAAGTGGACTATGAAAAAATTAATTATAGCTATTGCAATATTATCAATTACAACACCTGTATTTTCAGAAGAAATCAACCTTACACCTAAAAACTCTTTTTCTGGGTTCAATAATACAGCTGCAAGAGCTAAATACCCTCAATTGCAAAAAACATTATCTGCTTCTGATATTATAGAAGAACAAGAAGCAAACTCTATGATGGGTCCCAAATCCGTTAGAGAAATGGGGAATATTACTCCATCAAATAATACCAGTGCTCCAATGACTTATAGTCAATTCCCTCAAAATTATGATAGTTCAAATAGCATGATGTTAATGCAAGGCGGAATGCAAAATATGTTTATGGGATATTAAATATAAATCCTAAACATTACGAGATCTATTTTTGCCTTTTGGTAATTTTTTTGACTCATAAAAAGGAATTTTAGCTGGAGTTTGTTCTATATTTTGAGAAGCTTCAGGTTCTATTACAGGTGAAGAATAATAAGGAACAATCACCATAGATGAACCACTTTGTTTTATTTTATAATTCAATGTTTCACAAGATGCAGATAATTGAACAAATGCCAAAATTAAAATTAATAAATAAACTTTTTTCATAACACACACCCTAATATTATTTTTATTTTGCTGAATAAGAATAAACAACTGTTTTTCTGGGATTTCCTATTGTATATCTTATCGGTCGTTGCACTGTAGTCCCACGATATCTTATAACCTCCATTTTAGGAACATCAGATGTTTTGACTCTATTGATAGATGTACCATATGCATATTTTGAATTTGATTGTACTGGTTTATAAGAATATACAGGAGTTTTTTGTTCATCTTCTCTATGGCAACTGCCATTACATCTTCTTGTTGTTCCTCTTCCGACCCTATAATGAGAATAATGTCGTGAATAAGGCTGAGGATTTACAAGTCGAACAGGTCTATCTTTTCTCACTGTTCTTGCATAAACAGGCATAAACATTGATACTAATGTTATTAAAATAAATAATACTACTACTTTTTTCATTCTACCTTCGTCTTTATATTAATATATTATTTGGTATATTTGAAATATGATAATTTTTTCAGACAAACTTTTTACAAAACCGATAAAAATAATTCAAGCATTCAATCAAGATGAACTTATTCAAGCTTTTTCCCAGATAGAAAAATTAAAAAAAGAATTTTTCATTTTAGGTTACATCAGATATGAAACTTTCACTGTGCAAAAATCCAATTTCCCGCTTTTGTATTTTGAAGTCTTTAAAGATTACAATATATATAAAACAAAAAAAGTAAAAAATTTGCTACTAAACCCGCGACCTTGTGTAAATTTTTGTGAATATAAAGAAGCAATTAACAAAATTAAATATGAAATTTCCTGCGGAAATACATACGAAGTAAATTACACGTATGATTTTGAAATTCCTTATGAAGGCGATGATTTTGAACTATTTGAGTTTTTATTAAACAAGCAAAAAACTCCTTACAATTTTTATTTGAAAAATAATTATGACACTGTTCTTTCATTTTCTCCAGAATTATTTTTCACTCTAAAAAATAATCATATTCTAACTAAACCAATGAAAGGAACAATTAAAAGAGGCAAAACAGAAAAAGAAGATAAAGAACTAATTGAATTTTTAAAGAATGATGAAAAAAATAGAGCCGAAAATGTTATGATTGTAGATCTTTTAAGAAACGATTTGGGACGCATTGCAAAAACAGGCAGCGTAAAAGTTACAAATCTTTTTGAAATTGAAACCCACAAAACTCTACATCAAATGACATCTCAAATCGAAGCTGACTTAAAAGAAAATACAACACTGCTTGATATTTTTAAAGCAATATTTCCTTGTGGTTCAATCACCGGAGCACCAAAAATCAGTACTATGAGAATTATTGACAAAATTGAAAAAGGCTCTCGTGACATCTACTGCGGAGCTATTGGAATGATATCTCCAGAAGAAACAATTTTTAGTGTTCCAATTAGAATTCTTCAAAAAAAACATGGAGAAAAATCTTTTAAATATCGTGTAGGCGGTGCAATAGTATGGGATTCCGACATTCAAGACGAATGGGAAGAAACTCTAACTAAAACCAAATTTCTCAATAGTGATTTCCAAATAATTGAGACAATCAAAGTTGAAAACGGAAAACTCTTGTTTGAAAAAGAACATTTTAAAAGAATGGAAAATTCTGCAAAACACTTTGGCTTTAAATTTTCATACCCACAAATAACACCTAAACAAGACGGGATTTTGAGATTATTGCTGAATAAAAACGGAGAAATCTCAGAAGAATACAAACCACTAATAAAATCAAAGACAAATAAAATTTCGATTTCGCCAATAAAAATAAACAGCCAAAACGAATTTTTATATCATAAAACAACCTATCGACCTTGGTATTATGACAGTTACAAAAAAATTGCAAATGGAGAAATTTATGATGAAATTTTCTTTAATGAAAAAGGAGAACTGACTGAAGGTGCAAGAAACAATATCATTTTACAAATTAACGGAAAACTTTATACTCCACCTGTAAAATGCGGGCTTTTAAATGGCATTTTCAAAACATCAATGAAAAACGTATCTGAAAAAATTCTCTATAAAAATGATTTAGAAAATGCAGAAAAAATATTCTGTGTAAATTCAGTAAGAGGAATAGTTGAGGTGAAATTATGATTTTAATTGATAACTACGATTCTTTTACCTACAACATTGTACAATATCTTGAAGAATTAGGGATACAACCTAAAATTTATGAAAACGATAAAATTACGATAGAAGAATTAAAAAAGATTAAATTTAATAGCATAATCATTTCACCAGGTGCAGGAACTCCTGACACTGCAGGGATTTCTATGCAGGTAATAAATGAATTTTATAAAACAAAAAAAATTCTCGGAATATGTCTTGGTCATCAATGTATCGCACAATTTTTTGGCGGAAAAGTTATAAAATCACAGAACCCGACACATGGAAAAACTTCTCAAATATTCTTTAAACAGAAAAGTAAATTATTTAAAGACATTCCAGAAGGATTTAATGCAACAAGATACCACTCCCTAATTGTTGAAAATTTACCTGAATGCCTAAAAGCAACAGCCCAAACAAAAGATAACATAATTATGGCACTTGAACATCAAAAACTCCCAATTTATGGAGTACAATTCCACCCAGAAGCAATACTTACAGAATACGGACATAAAATATTAGAAAATTTTATTAATTTATAATTTTACAACTGCACTATGACGGTTGGTTGTAGCATTTTCTTTTCTATAAGAGAAAAATAAACTGTTATTACAAACGGTGCAGAAATTGCATACGTCAATATTTTCCGATTTCATGCCTGCTTCAAGCAACTGTCGTTTATTAATTCCTTTTAAGTCAACATAAATATTACCTTGACGAATTTCTGACAACCCTGAAAAATCTTTAACAGTCTTTTTTAACTCTCTATATACTTCTTCACCGACATTGTAACAACAAAAAGAAATAGCAGGCCCAATTGCACTTTTCAAATTTTCAGGTTTTGAGCCAAAATCTTCTGCGAGTTTTTGAACTGTTTTCAAAGCAATATTCCCGGCAGTTCCACGCCAACCAGCATGAGATACTGCTGCAATTTTATTTACGGGATCATAAATTATTACAGGTGTACAGTCTGCAAAATTCAAATATACAGCCTGTTCCTTGTTTGCCAAAATCAACCCGTCAGTATCAGGATATGAACTAACTCCAATTTTTGCAACATCTACATATGATGTATGAGTTTGCGAAGGATGAATAAGATTATTTTCATCTATTCCAAAATATTCACAAACATCTTTTTTATTTTCTGCGACTACTTCTTCAAAATCAGGTTCTTTAGTTTTTATAACACTTTCACGAGTAGTAAAAAAGTGATTAAGCCCAGCTAATACAGAGCTTTTTACAATTCTTTTTCCATTAATTTCATCAAAATAAAACATAAAATATATATACCATAAAAGATTAATTGCACAAATTTATTAAATATGTTAAAATTCAAACCGTAAATTAGAAAAAATAAGGAGATTTATATGAAAGAGCTTTTAAAAAAATGTTTGGTTGAATTTATTGGAGCATTCTTTCTAGTATTTACAATAGGATGCGCATCTTTTCCAAACAGCCAAAATGCGTTTCCTCCAATGGCAATAGGATTTATTCTTATGGTAATGGTATATGCAGGAGGACATGTTTCAGGCGGGCACTATAACCCTGCAGTATCTCTTGCTGCTGCAATAAGAGGTGCATTGCCTTGGAAAGATTTTGGGCCATACATTATTGCACAATTCATAGGTGGTGTATTAGCTGCACTTTTAGCTTCATACATTGTTGCAATTCCTCCATATGCTTCAGAAAATGCATATTCTATAACACCTATGATTATTTGTGAATTCTTATTTACTTTTGCTCTTTGCTATACAGTATTACATACAGCAACCTCTAATGATACTAAAGGGAATTCATATTACGGGTTAGCTATCGGATCTGTTGTTCTTGTTGGAATACTTGCAGCAAACGGAACTTGTTATTGTGCATTTAATCCGGCTGTCGCATTAGGACTTTTTGCAATGAAAATAACTCAAACAAAACTTATTTTAATAACTCTTTTAACAAACTTTGTAGCAGGAGCTGCTGCGGCAGGTACATATAAAATTACAAATAATGATTAATTATTTAAAAATTAAATTAGACAAAAAAAGGTTCTTTAATAATTAAAGAACCTTTTTTAATTTATAATTGTAATCCTTTTTGTTCATCTCTAAAACACTGACAAGATGGACTTAAAGAACCATCACAACATTGAGTTCTTCCTCGATAGCAACCACATACTCCACCATGGTGAGAACAACAACCTCTTTGTGCCATTAAACATTGACTGACATCTGAAGTATTTTGATGATTCAAATTAAATCCCAAAATTCCTAAATTAAACACTGCAACTAAACTTAAAATAAACAAAATCTTTTTCATATCTATTGCTCCTTTTATAAAATAAATTTTAAGCTGAAATCAGAATTTTCACAATTACCATGAAGTCTGAAATTTTGTGCTATCATATATCTATGAAGAAAATTTTAGGGATAATTTTAGGGTTAGTTATACTACAAAATGTATGTTTTGCTGAAACTAGTGTAAGTTTTGTCTACATAAACGGCTCCAATAATAACGATGAAAAAATGCGTAATTGGTATATTGAAGGAGTGCAAAAACTTCATCCGGTAATGAAAAAAAAGTTTGAACAAAACAAAGAAATAAAACAAGTTTTTTTAAATAAACCTCAATATAAGATTAATGAAAAACCTGTAATTTTCTTTTGGGGAGATAAAAGTCAAACAGATTTAGAATTTGTACAAAAACAATTAGATTTGTCTAAAGCTTTCAGTCCTACTCTTGCATACAAAGTAAGATCAATGCTTGCAGCATATTTACACGATGCAATTTGGGTACAAAAGCAGCATAATATGTTACCTATTTTAGATGAATTAAACGATACAGTCTTAAAAGAAGCAGAACAAGGAAATAAAGTTATATTATACGGATATTCTGCAGGGACATTTGTAACTTATCAATATATGTTTAACAAATTACCATACATTAATGCAGAAAATCTTTTCAATACAATAGATGTAAGTGATGAAGTAAGACAATTTGTAAAAAATAACCCAATAGAAAATACTTGTATTTCTGCACTATCTAAAGCAGGATTAGGAATGGTATCAGAAACAGGTCATCTTGTATTAAAAAAAGACGATAACTTATCTTTAGAAGAAGGTTATTTAAAAATAAAAGAAGCAACAAAAAATTACTGTGCACCTACAGATTCACTAAAAGGTGTCGTAAATTTTGCAAGTCCTCTAGTTTTGTTTTACTCAGACCTTGCTGATCCTGATTATGAGTTGAATTATTATAATAAATTAATGCTTAAATACATAATCGAAAACGGATTATTCTTTATTACGGTAAATTTTAGAGAAGACCCGCTAGGTTTCCCAAGCACAAGAAATCTTACAATAGATGAGATTGAAAAACTTGCAAACATTGAAATTGAAAATCCTCGAGGTTTTGTATATGATAATTCAAGTGTATGGTCAAAACGATCAGTTCTATTTGCTCACACATCATACTGGAGTGCAAGAAAAACATTTGCAAATGCTGTTGTAAAAGCATTCTCAAACGGTTACCGACTTCAATATGACAAAGAGTTTCAACAAAAAGTTCTAGAAAATAATAAAAGAAAAATTAAATTTGAAATGTATTAATAAAACAAAAAAAACAGACTATAAAATAGAGGGAGAGGAAAAATGAATTTTGATAACGGAGCACAATTTGATCCAGGATTTGTACAACACATGTCAGCTTTTGTTCCAAATATAGAATATATTTATGCAGGATTAAACAGACTAAAAAATTTCACTCTGAAAAAAAATCAATTCAAAATGTATTACCCTAAAATTCAATCATTATTGAAAAATTATTTAGGTTTCTATCTTGGCTGTATTCTTTGGGCTGCATATATAAGTCAGCTTGATGAAAAACCTATTTTAAATAACTTATGCTTTGGTGGCGAATATTCCGAAAAAGAAACACTTAGCGAAGTTGATTTTATATTGGATTACATTGAACAGCTAAAAAAAGATGTTAAATACTACACAGGTCAAGATTTCACTATTGACGAAAATAGTATTAATATCTTAAATGCTTACAGAGAATTTTTAATCGCAAATAAAGGCTTTGTGGAAACAAAAACCACAAAAGATATAAAACTTCCAACTAATCTAAAAACACCATCTGACAAAGATTTGGAAGAAATATTATCAGGAATTGAAAAAGTAATCGATAACGGGAAATTGTATGAATTATTCCCATTAGCACAAAAGGTTTTATAAAAAATGGATTTAAAAACAAAATTATATCAAATGTTTATCTTAGGTACAGAAGGTGACGGTTACATTCAAGCACTAGAAAAAGGGCTTGGAGGAATGATTTTCTTTACAAAAGATATTCAGTCAAAAGACCAATTCAAAAACTTGGTCTCTGATATTAAATCAAAAGCTCTAATTCCGCCTTTTTTATCAATAGATCAAGAAGGCGGTAGAGTTGAACGTACTGAAAATATTCATAACGGTAAAAAATACCTATCTGCAAAATATGCTTATGAAAAAGGTGAAGACTTCTTACGCAATCAAACAAAAGAAATTGCTCTGGAATTAAAAAGTTATGGACTTAACTTAAATTTTGCACCTTGTATTGATGTCAACACAAATCCTAATAACCCAATTATCGGAGAACGAGCTTTTTCAAGTAACTCTGATGCGGTTATAAAATGTGAAAAAATAGTTTCTCAAACATATAGAGAGAACGGAATTATACCTTGTGCAAAACATTTTCCTGGACACGGGGACGCTAATGCAGATAGTCACTTAACACTTCCTAAAATTAATCTACCGCTAGAAGAAATGGAAAAAACTCATATAAAACCTTTTGCCTCCTGTGCAAAAACAATAGAAATGATAATGGTAGCACATCTTCACTGCACATGCTTTGAAAAGGATATAATTCCAACATCTTTAAGCAAAAACGCAATTTCTTATTTAAGAAATAAATTAGGTTTTGAAGGTATAATAATTTCTGATGATATGATAATGAAGGGTGCTACAAAATTTGGTTTTGTCAATGCCTGTGAAATGGGAATTCGTGCAGGTTTGAATATGTTTATTTACAGAAATTCCACACCTGAAATAATCAACATAATAGAAACAATTGCTCAAAAAGCATTAACAGACAAGGAACTCCAAGAAAAAATTGAAAATTCATTCGAAAAAATAAATAATTTAAAATCTAAATTCTTAACAAATAAATAAATTTATTTATTAGATTTATAATTCAATAAATGATAAAAATTTTCTCTTGGTAAATACATTCTATCAGAAAACATGTCAATTGGTATAACTTCATTGTTATCTATAAAATTTTGAATCATCTCGTTTTCTTTTTTATTTAATTTTCTCAACCCTAATTTATAATAAAAAGCATCTGGAGAGGGCGGACACGTGAGCAAGAGGCTCCATTTATAGGCCCTACAAATAGAATATTTATAGAGAAAAATTCCCTGCTAATTCAATTTTCAGGGAATTTTGAATTAACTTCGCAAAATTTTCCTTTTAAACACTTTCATAACAATACTTTTGGATAATTCCCTGTATTATATAAAACAGGGAATTTTATAATCTGAAAAGGTTTATTTATGCTTTTTTACTTTCTTTTCAAGTTGTTTTTGCGTTTGTTTAACTGATTCCAAGAAGTGCTTTTCTACTTCTGATAATTCATCTTTGATTGTTTCCTTGTATTTTGCATATTCTGCAAGAGCCTTATTTTCAGCCTCTAACTTTGAAATTTTGCCAGGATTTTCAAGCAGCTCACTTCCTGTCATTTTTATTATTCCTTGAAACCTCTCTACTGACTTCATTTTGAGCTGTCAAGTAATCCTTGACAGCTCAAACTTCTAAAAGCTTACCTTCTTCAAAAATATGTTTAATATGCAAACTTATATTCTGTTTTGTCGTTTGAAACAGCTCTGCCATTTGATTTTGCGTAAGCCATACTGTTTCATTTTCTATTCTTACATCAATCTTTGTTTGTCCGTCTTGTGTCTGGTAAATTATAATTTTATTTTCCATGCTATAATCCTTTGTTTAAAACAATTATAGCATATATTTACACTAAAAAATCCCTACCACAATACTGGTAGGGAATCTCGCAGTTACATTACAGATTTTCAGGATT
>UMEP01071553.1_pt1 | contig 16435 bp, 21 predicted proteins | sample 1964771 | NCBI WGS metagenome assembly UMEP01 (sample SAMEA4836022, study PRJEB28245) | human gut metagenome | biome: gut microbiome; material: fecal sample | place: Denmark | collected 2008 | reverse complement strand
AGCAACAGCCCGAAGAAGTGGTTCCGTGCATACTTCAACCATGGCCTGATCAACTACATCTACGGCCAGAAGCGTCTGCTGCCTTGCGACATGAGTTTTGATACCTTCTTCATCGACCCGTATGGAGATGTTATGCCTTGCAACGGCACCAAGGATAAAGAGGTCATGGGCAACTTGAACAATCAGACCTGGGATGAGCTGTGGAACAGCCCTGAAGCAGAGAAGGTTCGTGCAAAGGTTCGCTGCTGCGACCGTGACTGCTGGATGATCGGTTCCGTCAGCCCGGCTATGCACAAGTATATCTGGAAGCCTGCTACTTGGGTTCTGGTACATAAGTTCAAGGCTCTGTTCACTAAGCATCCGTACAGCATGTATGAGCTGAAGATTTGCCGTGACTACCGTGATGGAAAAGTCACCAAAGAGGATTTGGATAAGTGCAGCACCTGTGATATGAACTGTGTGATCAACAACGGTCTGAGTGAAGCTTCTAAGGAGCAGCTGAAGCATAAGACCGGCGAGGAAATTGTGGACGCTGATATCGCACAGCAGATGGAGACGAAGTAAGAAATGATGTGGCCTAAAATGAGCAATATAACAGTTCTTACACCCGCCTACAATAGAGGAAAACTTCTAGAAAAACTATATGAATCCTTATGTGCTCAGGACTGTAAGGACTTTGAGTGGCACATTGTAGATGATGGTAGTACAGATGACACAAGCGAGCGTGTCGAACAAATGAAACAGACGGCAGATTTCCCGATTTCTTATCATAGAAAAGAAAATGGCGGAAAGCACACGGCTCTGAATTATGCATATCAGTTTATAAAGACACCGTTAACGTTCATCGTTGACAGTGATGATTCTCTTACTAGAGATGCAATTTCTTATGTTAATGAGATTTATAAAAGGTATAAAAACGAGAGTGATCTTTGCGGTTTTAGCTTTTTGAGAGGGAAGCCGGATGGTGGATATCTGAGTACATCTGGTGTGCCACAGGATGGGATGAAAGAATCCTACGTTGAGTGCCGAATTAATAGAAGCATTGGTGGAGATATGGCAGAAGTGTGGTATACACACTGCCTAAAAGAATATCTGTTTCCTGAGTTTCAAGGCGAAAAGTTTCTAGGAGAAGATATTGTCTGGGTTAGAATGTCTGAAAAATATAAAATGCGATTCTTTAATCGCGTGATTTATATTTCAGATTATCTCGAAGATGGTTTGACTAATAACCGTAGAAAACACAATATAAAGTCCCCGAATGGATGCATAGCTAGAGCAGAGGCATTCTTGGACTCAAATGCTTGCATGAAAATAAGAATCAAATCAATGCTGCAGTATCAAATATACGGAAAGTTCGCTGGAAGAAAACGTGGTGAGCTTTTGAGTAATAGTAGTGACAAAATTTTATATTGTGCCCTTTTCCTTCCGAGTCAATTATTGTATGGAAAATGGAAACGAGATACAAAAGAATAATTATGTCTTGCAAATGCTCCAGTTAAAGCGGGATTGAGTAAGATGTGGAGAGGACAAGGATTAAGTAATGAAGAAGATAGCATATATTTTGCCGTATTTTGGCCATCTTCCCAAGGAGTTTGAAGTTGGAACGCCTATTGTCACAACAGACGTTCCACTGAATTCTACCTATATCAAAGAATATCAACTTGGCATTGCGAAGAAACAGTGGGATGAATCCGATTTGAATGATGTGGTTTCTAACAGTGAAATGTATATTGAAAACTGCATGAAATACAGATACAAACTTTCTACAAAACAAAGGGTAGAACAATTTTTAGAGATAGAAAGAGAAAGGCTTGACGATGGAAAAAAGTAAAAAACAATATTTTAATGAAATAAATATAATGCGTGGAATGGCTGTGCTTTGCGTCGTCATTGGACATTCTTTTAATCCGACAGAAACACCGACTATTTTGGGCTTTATAAAAAGTTTTGTTTATTGTTTTCATATGCCAGCTTTTTTCTTTATTAGTGGATTTCTTGAAGGCGAGAAAAGACGTAGCATTAGCGAAAAGAAACAAGCAATCGTAAAAAAGCTAAGCGGCTGATGGTGCCGTATTTCTTTTTAACAGTGGTCACAGCCGTTCTTAAGCTATTATTTGGTGCATTTGCAAGGAATCCGCTTAATTATTCTACTCTTGCGGTAGATGTTTTAATTGGAAGAAATAATCCGAACGGCGGCCTTTGGTTTCTGTACGCCCTGTTTGTTATTTCTATTTTTGGAATCCTATTTGATACTATAAATCGCACAACTTTAACGGGTACTATGTTTGTACTATATATGCTAAACACTGTTGTCTTCAAACAGTCAGGATATGTTGTTGGTTTTTTCCTTAGTTACGCATGGATTTATTTTATGGGTGGTGCTGTGAGAAAGCATCTTTATGAAACAATAAAGAATTCCGAACTACTGATGTCAGTAAAAGGAATAGTGATAATAGCGGTTGTTTCTGTAGGATATATGATGCTTGCGTTTGTTAGGATCTATAAGTCTCAGTCTTGGATTTTGGCAACCGCAGTAACCGTTATTGGTGTCTTTCTGCTTTTTGTTATTGCCGTGCAGATTGAACATTACCATTGCGGAGAAAAGTTATGGATGTTGCTAGGCGATTATGGAATGGATATATATATGATTGGGTATTATGTGCAGCAAGCGATTTTTGTTATATGTGGAAAAATCTTAGGACTTGATTATTTAATATATGCTTGGCTAATGTTGATTTTTGGATTGATAGTTCCGATAATTCTGTCGAAATACATCGTTAGAAATAATCGAATTCTTTCAACGCTGATTCTTGGGAGGTGAAATGATGAATTATCTTATTTCTGCATATAGCGTGAATCCTTATAAGGGATCAGAGGATAGTATTGGCTGGAATTGGGTTTTACAGTATGAGAAAAACTATAAAGAAGGCGATAGAATAATCCTTCTTACCAAGAAATTCAATGAGAAGGACACAAGAAAAGGACTTGAAGAATTTAATATACAACATGTCGAATTAGTTATTGCTGATGTCCCTAATGCACTTAACTGGTTCAGAGAAAAGCATTCCGCTTTTCATCATATGTATTATATTTTATGGCAGCATTGGGCATGGCTTTGGGTTAAACATTCAGGAATCCGTTTTGACGTAATCCATCATGTTACTATGAATGATTACAGGATTCCAAGTGAGATGTATAAGGCTAAAGGTGCAAAGGTGATTTGGGGACCAATGGGAGGTGCTCAGGTAACACCAAGGCCATTGAAGGTCTATGAAAAGAATCAACTGGTTGCGAGTTTTAGAGAGTTTGTAAATAAGAGCTGTTCATGGAATCCCTTTTATAAGAAAGCACTGCGCTCATATTATAAGATATATTGCATAAATAATGAAACTCAAAAGCAAATTTCTCGCATCGTAGGAAAAGATGTGCCATTAATGCCGGAGTTGGCATTAAGAGATGAATACAAAAACCTTCCTATTCGGAAAGGAAACAACGATATTCTCAAAATCGTTTTTGTAGGAAGATTGATTGGAAAAAAAGGAATAGCTTTTCTTGTTGACGCTCTTTCTTTGATGCCTACCGATATGAATTGGGAACTCTTGATTTTTGGTGATGGCGATGATCATGCATTAATTGAAAAACAAATAGCAGATAGTGGTATTGGAAAAAATGTAAAACTAATGGGTAATCGCCCATTGAATCAAATTGCTGAAGCATATCAGCAGGCAGATGTTTTTGTTTTACCGAGTCTTAGAGAAACAAGTGGAAATGTGCTACTTGAAGCAATGGCATATGCAGTGCCAATTGTTGCGTTTGATACAAGTTTCTGTAGACTGCTAAAGGAAGTTGACTGTGGTGTATTTATAAATACGGAACAGGCACTTGACAACATCAAGGAAGACTATTGCAAAGCAATTGTAACATTAGGACAGGACAAAGAACTAGCAAAGCAGATGGGCATGAATGGTTATAAATATGTGAACAGTAAGCTAACATGGGATGAGAAGTATAGAATTATTGTTAACGATATGTAATTGTAGTACTGCTGTATGAAAAATACAGTTTAGCGCATCTATGAGGAGGATAAGATGAAGCAAACAGAAGAAAAAATTAAATTTAGTGTTGTACTGCCAATTTATAATGTGGAAAAATATCTGAATAGATGCCTTGATAGTGTCATGAATCAGACCTACAAAAAGATTGAAATTATTCTTGTTGATGATGGCTCTCCGGATAATTGCCCACAAATGTGTGATAATTGGGCAAAAGTTGATGATCGTATTAAGGTTGTACATAAAAAAAATGCTGGTCTGGGTGAGGCGAGAAATTCTGGCTTAGATGTTGCTACTGGAGATTATATTGCTTTTTTTGATAGTGATGACTATATTGATACAAGACTGTTTGAAGAATTATATACAGTCATAATTTCCGATAATCCAGATTTGATTGAATTTGGACATCATGACGTTGATAGACAGGGGAATATTACCAAAACATTTATTCCAAAAACACCATTGGAAAAGTATGAAGGTGAAGAAGTTTTATCAAAATTTTTACCAGAGTTAATTTGTACAGATCCTAAAACAGGAACAGCCAGTGACTTGTTAATGAGCGCGTGGAGTTGCTTATATAGAAGACAACTATTGGTAGAATGCAACTTCCATTTTGTCTCCGAACGAGAGTATATTAGTGAAGATGTGTATTCGCTAATGAAACTCATGCCGAATGTACATAGTGTTAGTGTTGTACAGAAGGCATATTATTATTATTGCGAAAATGACCAGTCGCTTACACATGTATATAAGCCGGATCGCTTTGAAAAGCTTGTCGCATTTCAACTGCATTTAGAAGAATTATGTGCATCAGATGTTTATAGCGATGAAGTGAGATACAGGATTAAAAGACCTTTTTTGGATAACTTGCTTGCTTGTATGAAAAGCGAAGTCAATTGTGTAAATGAAATTGGTGTTAAAGAAATCCATCGTTCGATTTCCAAAATGTGCGCAAATAAGATGGTTCAAGAAATTGTACGGTTGGTACCAGATGCTAGTTTTTCAAGAGCAAGAAGAATGATTCATTTTTGTATTAAACATAAGATGAGTTTCAGCACTATCGTGTTGATAAGGGCTCAACAATATTTAGGGAGATAAAAGCATGCGAAGAGAATTATTTATAGTTACACCATAGAAGTGCATATTTTGGATACTATACGCATGCATTGTGTTCTCTGTAGCGTATAGTTTGTTTGGTATTAGTCTTTCAACATTCTATTTGTGTGATGTTTTGAATTTGATGTTGCTTTACTTTGAAGCAAAGTATATTAAGGAGATTAAAAATCGATGCGCCCCTCTTCTCTATATTTTGATTGCACTTTTTCTGTTTTTAATGGTTGGCGCTGGAATTAATTATGTAAAACCGTTGCTCGTTTTTGGGGGAATAAGAAATCTCTGCCGCTATTTTATATTGTTTTTTGGAGTAATTCTTTTTTTTACACTTGATGATGTAGAAAAAGTGATTCGATTCTATTTTGCGACACAAATGTTTAATGTGCTTGTTGGTATATATAAATATTTTGTCCTTGGGCTTTTTAGCGATGATTTTGGAGGAGGAATTTTTTGGGGTGGTGGTGGCTTGAATCCATTCTGCCTGTTGCTTTTATGCTTTTACTCAAGTCTTTATTTTGCTAAAAAGACTACATTGCGCAATGGCTGAGGAAAAGATGATGTTAATGCTGGCGGTGTTATGCATTATTTTGTCAGCACTGATTAATCAATATGTTGAAAAAGGTCTTACAGTTAGAAAGCTAGGTATTCTAGTTGGTTTATTACTGGGTTTTGTGATTGTTATTAATTTGGTTGATCGTTTGGCTCCGGATATGCTGAATATTCTTTTTAATAAAAAGAATTTTATGGCTTATGCAACTGCAACTTTTGATGAGGGGTATAGAATTCCACGTGTCGGATCATTTCAAGTAATTAATAATTTATTCTTGAGAACTCCGATTAAAGAATGGTTTGGTTTGGGTATTGGTAATTGTGACACATCTGCATTTTCATTTTTACAGAGTGACTTTTACAGAGCTTATGGAGACTATAATTATCGGTGGTTTACAAATCAATGGACATATTTGGAATGCGGAATTGGTGGTTTTGGATTGTACGTGCTTTTCTTTATTACATTGATTATTACGTTGTTGGCAAAGTTAAAAAGGTATCCTAATGCGATTCGGCCATATATGATTGCAAGTGCTATTTTCACAGTCGCTATGATTTTTTTGATGTGGCACAGCTCAGCAATTCGAGTGGATACAGCTTATATAATTTATTTTGGAATGGCAATTGGTTTTGTAGCAATGCAGTATGATAGCAACGAAATTAAGGAGGATTGCTAAAGTGAATATAAAAAGCATTTTGAGAAAGACCGCTTATGGGTATAAGGCAGAATCATCATCTTATATTGAACACTTAAGATCGATAGGAATGAAAATTGGAAGCGATTGCATTATATATGTCCCGACAAAGACGCTAATTGATGAGCAGTATCCGTGGATGATTACGATTGGTAATCACGTTCGTATAACAGAGGGCGTTAAGATCTTAACCCATGATTATGCATGGTCAGTTTTAAAAACAGAAAAAGGAGCAATATTAGGAGCAAGTGGAACGGTGAAAATTGGGGATAATGTGTTTATCGGGATGAACACTGTTATAACCAGAAATGTTGAAATTGGTAACAATGTAATTATTGGTGCAGGGAGCGTTGTCACTTCTAATTGTGATCACAATGGCGTGTATGCAGGTGTGCCGGCAAAACGAATTATGTCAATAGATGAATATTATGAAAAAAGAGAACGGGCACAATTCAATGAAGCCAAAAAACTAGCTGTTGAGTATTTTGATAGATATGGAAAAAAACCCGGGAAAGAAGTGTTCCATGAGTACTTTATGCTATTTGAAACGGCTGAAGAGGCACAAAAAAATGATGTATTTAGAAATAAAATCGCATTATGCAAAAATGAACTGGATACTGTTGAATATATGCGTGCACATAAAGCAATGTTTTCTTCCTATGATGAGTTTATAGAAAAATGTTTTGAGAAATGTACTAATTGCGTAAAGGAACAAAGCGAATGAAGATTAAAATTTCAACAATACATGCTGTATTAGTATATTTACTTGTCTTTTTTTCAACAACATATATTTCATACAATCCTATAAGGTATTTCCTCCTTGTTGTAGTTGCAATGATGATAGCACCAAATATTAAGATTTTGTCTAGGAATACTTATCGAGGACTGAATGTCGGCATAGCCCTTTTTTGTATAGCGACACTGATTGTATCGTATATTAATAGGAATGGCTACACGGATAGGAATCCGTTTTTGGCAGCTATTGTTTTTACGGCAACATTAGTGGAATTTGTGTTAACAGTGGAAATGTTTTGTCAGCGAGAGGAAATGCAGAATCTAATTAAGGTTTTTTATCGAATGACCCTATTAGTTGTGATAGCTACCGATTTTTTGATACTGTTTACAACTATTCATCTACAATATGGAGGAAATGTGTTTCTTGTAGGAACAAAATTTCAAGTGGTTTATATGCATTTTTATCTTATTTCATTTTTCATTGCTGATAAAAATGTTAGACTGCGAACAGTTAGAGAAAGTTCACTTAATAATGCAATTCTAGTTTTATTTTTTATAATGACAATGACAATGTCTATAGAATTGGGGACAGCTACTGGTATAGTGGGTACTGTTGCTTTGCTGTTGTTTTTATGGCTGAATGAAAAAAATATTGGTTTCTTTTTAAACAGCAAGATTTTTTTTGTCGCTTTGATGGCAAGTCTGCTTTTTGCAGTGTTTGTTGAGATAATTCTTTCTAACAGTGTGGTTACATATATCATAACACAATTATTAGGTAAAGATGTTACATTAACATTTAGAACTGTGATCTATTCAATGCTTCCTAATATCATGAAGGGTCGCTGGCTTTGGGGATTTGGATATGGTACGGGGTATGAAGTGTTAATGAGGCATGGAATAGTAGATGCACAGAATGGTGTATTCGATTGGATACAGCAAATAGGAATTTTTGGAACGATGTTGCTAGTTATGTGGTTGTGTATTGCAATGAAACGACCGAAGAATGATTATAAGATAAACTACAGTGATGTCAGAGCGCTAACGGCTCTGATATATGTTTTTGTTTTGCTGGCTACAGTTGAAATAACATTTTCATCGGACTTTCTGGCAGCAGTTGTATTGCTTTACGGAATTAAAATGCAAAGAATTCAGGAAGGAGAAATGCTTAAATGACATGGAAAAAAAAGATAAAAAAATTATTACCTGATAAGATAGTGTATGGTTATGAAGTGATAAGAACTGCGCCAGAATACTTAAAGGCATTAAAGGTTAAGTCCCAAATTCCAGGTATTAAATTCTATTCGGACGAAGAAACAGTGTCATTAATTGTCAAGGAGCGGAAATCACTTAGCCGATTTGGGGATGGAGAGTTTATGTGGATGTCAGGTGAGAGTATGGTTTCCTTTCAAGACTATTCAGCTGAGTTTGCGAGCGATTTAACTTCGGCATTTAAAAGTGATAATGAAAACTTATTAGTTGGAATTCCTCACGGAGTGTTTGATTCATCCAAATGCAATCTTTATGCGAAAATGCATTGGAGAATTATTCGTGCCAATTTTCTTTCCCGACTAGTGAAATTTATGGATGTAAACAGGGTGTATAGTGATGCGAGCATAACAAGACCATATATTGATTATAGAGATAGAAATTATAGTGCCAAGATCTTCGATTTGTTGAAGAGAATATGGGATAAAAGAGATGTAGTTATCGTCGAAGGCGAAAAAACAAAATTGGGGATGGGCAACGACTTGTTTGATAATGCAACTTCTATAAAGCGGATTATTTGTCCGGCAGAAAATGCATATAGCAAGCTAGAAGCTATAAAATCTTCAATAAGATTGAATGTGGAAAAGGATACGTTGATTTTAGGTGCATTAGGACCTACAGCTTCTATTCTAGCGTCGCAGTTGTGTGATGAGGGATATCAATTTGTGGATATTGGACATGTTGATGTTGAATATATGTGGTATCTAAGACATGCAATTTTAAGGGAAACCATTGAAGGAAAGTATGTTAATGAGAGTGGCGTGAAAACTTGTTCAGATGTTTATGATAATGATAGCACATATATCAATTCCATCATTGATAGAGTCTTATCGTGATTAAAAAGTAATCTTTATGTGAAAGGGGGTAATCGTCAATGGGAAAATCAGTTTCAAGAAATTCGGCTTTTAGCATGATTAATAAAGGGTTATCCGTCGTTTTTCCTCTAGTGACGGTTTCTTATATATCGCGAGTTTTAGGAGCGGCAGGAATTGGAGAAGTTTCCTCAGCACAAAACTTGGCGACTTATTTTAGCATGGCAGCTGCGCTAGGAATCCCTTCTTATGGTGTAAGAGCAATTGCTCAATCAAAAAGAGATGAAAATAGTTGTAACAAAACTTTTTCGGAACTTTTTGCGATTAATTTAATATCCTCCATTATAGCAACCGTTGTATATCTGATCACCGTATTCTGTTTTAAGATTAATAATTCGAATACGGCACTGGCATTGATTTTCTCTAGTATTATCGTATTTAATGTCATTAATATTGAATGGGTTTATCAAGGCTATGAAGAATATGAATATATTATGATTCGTAGCTTTGTTATAAAAATAGTATCCCTTTTGTTGCTTTTTATTTTTGTCAGAAGAAAAAGTGATTTAGTTGCATATGCTTTTATTATCTGTTTCGGTAGCATTGGAAATTATGTTTTGAATTTTATCAATCTAAAAAGGTATGTGAAATTAAGCTTTTGCAATATCTCCTTGAAAAAACACATTAGACCTATTATGACGTTTTTCGTTTCTGTTATCGCCATTGAGATATATTCTTTACTTGATGTGTCAATGCTTACAGTGATGTCTAATGCTACAAGCGTAGGATACTATTCTAATTCTACGAAAATTGTTAAAGCTGCTGCAAATACGTTAACAGGTATTTCCGCTGTTTTGATGCCTAGATTTAGTTATCTTTTTAGCGAGGATAATAAAAGTGAGATAAAAAAGTTGTCAAGACAGTTTCTCAATGTAACTTTTTTAATATCTGTACCGTGTTGTTGTGGAATAATATTGGTCGCAGACCAAATTGTGGAAGTGCTTTTTGGCGTTGAGTTTTTGCCGGCTATTAGTACGATTAGAATTTTATCAATTCTTATTGTATTGATGCCATTGTCTGGTGGGGTTTTTTGTCAGCTGTTGCTCACCGCTGGTAAAGAAAAAAGTTATTTAGCTTGTGTCTTAATTGGAACAGTCGTCAATGCAGTATTAAATTACCTGTTAATTCCTACTCTTACACAAAACGGAGCTGCGATTGCCTCTGTCATAGCTGAATTTACTGTATCCATAAGCATGATTGTAGCAACAAGAAGAACGATTAAAGTCAATATGTGTTGTAGAGATGTTTTTTCAATATTAACATCAGCGTTCTTCATGTCGCTCACGCTTGTTTTATGCCATAGACTATTTTCTGGACAGGCTGTATGGATGAGACTGCTTGTTGAGATTGTGATAGCTATATTAGTGTATTTTTTTTGTGTGTTTATGCTGAAAAACAGTGCTTTCAGTAGAATTATCAGAATGATAAAAAAATAATACGATTTTTTTGATCGTGATTCTATGTGGAGGGATGTTAAAAATCGTGTCAATTTCGCTGCACATGGGAACAGATGTAGTGAGAGAAAACTTCTTATTGGTCATGGTAGTGGTAGCTATTACGATGGCAATATGCAGTATGGCATATGAGGCTGTTGTAAGAGTTGCGCCATGGATGGTGGGAAAGAAAAAAGTAAAGGAATAACGAAAAATGGGAAAGTATTTCGGAACTGATGGCTTCCGTGGTGAAGCCGGAATTACATTAACCGCCGACCATAAGTACTCGGGGTCAGACCCCATGAAGAAGAAATGATTTTTTTCTAAAGAAACTATAAACGAAAACGAGAGCATAGGCTACTGGCGCTGCTCTAATAATTACATAAAATTTTGTGGAAGGCACATTGGGCGCTACAAGGTATGGAAAGGAGAATTATGAAAACAACATTACTTATCATGGCAGCTGGTATTGGCAGCCGCTTCGGAACAGGAATCAAGCAGTTAGAGCCGGTGGATGATGCGGGGCATATTATCATGGATTATTCCATCCATGATGCGCTTGAGGCTGGCTTTAACCATGTGGTATTTATCATCCGTAAGGATATCGAGCAGGAGTTCAAAGAGGTTATTGGTGAGCGTATCAAAGCTATCTGCGCTGCCCATGATGTGACGGTGGATTATGCTTTCCAGGACATTAACGATATTCCGGGGACTCTGCCGGAAGGCCGTACAAAGCCGTGGGGAACTGGTCAGGCCGTGCTTGCAGCGAAGAAGGTCATCAAGACCCCGTTCATCGTCATCAATGCAGATGATTACTATGGCAAAGAAGGTTTCAAGGCTGTTCATGAGTATCTGGTGAATGGTGGCAAGTCCTGTATGGCAGGTTTTGTGCTGAAGAACACGCTGTCTGATAACGGTGGTGTGACTCGCGGTATCTGCAAGATGGATGAGGATTACAATCTGACTGAGGTCGTGGAAACGAAGAACATTGTAAAGACCGTAACTGGAGCAGAGGCAGAAGGAATGGCTGTTGATGTTGATTCTCTGGTTTCCATGAATATGTGGGGCTTAACTCCTGATTTCCTTACAACGCTGGAAGAGGGATTCAAAGAATTCTTCGAGAAGGAAGTGCCGGGTAATCCACTAAAGGCAGAATATCTGATTCCTATCTTCATTGGTGAACTGCTGGAGCATGGGAAGATGTCTGTGAAGGTCCTGAAAACAAATGATACATGGTATGGCATGACCTATCACAAGGATGTCGCAGCAGTAAAGGATAGCTTCAAGAAGATGCTGGAGAACGGCGTGTATAAGACTGACCTGTTCAGCGATCTGTAAACGACGATGAAAGAAACGATTGATTTACTCGGAAAGATCCTCACAAACATCCTGACTGCTCTGTATGAGCCGTTTGGATTCTCGCTCCTTCTTTCCTTCTTGGCAATGTTTTTCTACCTGTATGCATATGAGCCTGCTGCAGCAGGTAAAGGATGGAAGAGCGCCATAGTGACATGGTATCAGAAATTCAAAGAGAGCGTGTTCTTTCGGAAGTTGTTTCTGTTGTTTTTTGTGACTTCGATGATTTTATTCCGAACACTATTGAACCGTAATTTGTGGATGAATCCGTTATCCAAGGTCATGGGTGGCTGGGGTATCTGGGAGACAGTGAACGGCGAGCAGAAACTTACAACTGAGTGCATAGAGAATGTGATCATGATGGTGCCGTTTTCAGCAGTAGTGGCGTGGACATTCGGAGAGAAGATAGGAAACGGCGGGAAGAAGATACTGTGGCAAAGTGGTAAAATAGCATTTGGCTTTTCGATAAGCATTGAGATGCTGCAGTTATTGCTACGGCTAGGAACATTCCAGCTATCAGACATCTTCTATAACACAGTCGGCGGAGTGCTCGGTGGTTTATTGTCCTGTGTAGTGATGAAGGCAAGAAAGCGTCTGTAAAACTGGATGAAATTGTGATATACTGGGAGCGGTAGCTCCCTAGGCTGCTCGTAATAATCACACACCTCTTCGTGGTGAGCAGCAGGCAACGGTCTTACAATCGGCGAAGATGTGATGTGAAATACGTTAAAATCGTTTTTTGAAATGCAAGCGAGATAGAGGAGGTGCTTACAATATGTTTGCGACTTTTAAGATGGCTTTACCAGATATGAATGAAACGATTTGGAAACAATACTATGAAAAGGGATTGGCAGTATACAGTACGCACAAACAAAAAATAAAGGAGTCCTTGGATAAATATCTTTCAGTCGATGGAGAACTGAAGGCATCGGAAATCGAAGAAGATTGGTTTCCATCCTTTAAAGCAGATGTGTTTTTATCCCATTCACATAAAGACGAAAAGGATGTTATTGCATTCGCAGGATTATTAAGTGATATTGGTTTGAAGGTTTTTATTGACTCTTGTGTTTGGGGGTATTCAGACGATCTTCTAAGGCAAATTGATAATGAATATTGCGTATCAAAAACAAACCCAGATGGTTCGATTGACTCTTATAATTATCAAAAAAGAAATCAATCTACAGCTCATGTTCACATGATGTTAAACGGTGCATTAATGAAGATGATGGACAGTACAGAGTGCTTGATTTTTCTTGACACACCGAATTCTTTAAAAGCAAAAGATGTGTCTAATGGTACAACTAATTCAGGATGGATATATAGTGAATTATTGATGTCAAAACTTCTACGGAGGTTAGATCCGATTAGAAAGAGCATGAATTTTGCTTTAAACGAATCGGTAAGACATGATGGACTTTATGTAGAGTATGATGCAGATATTACACATTTGATAATTATATCGCTAAATGATATTATTCATGCAACGAGAGACGGTAAGTATTTAGGCAAGGGTGTTTTAGATCATCTTTATTTTGACAAGGGACTTTGTAAGGAAAATTAATTATGCCAGAAAAGAAAATTAAGCATCTTGAGATGATTGAAGTCATTATTGAAAGAATGGCTAAAAATTCATTCCAGTTAAAAGGATGGTCGATGACATTGATTGCCCTTGTTGGGGCGATTTCAGCACAAGGGTCGGATAAAAGGTTTATTTTGCTTGCATTTATACCGATTTTTGGATTTTGGGCATTAGATTCTTTTTATTTGCAACAGGAACGAAAATATAAACAATTGTATAAAAACGTTGCAGAAAAGGACGAGGCTCAGATAGATTTCAACTTGGATACAAGCAAAGCAACTGGAACGACAGAAGAAATGAAACGGCTTTGTATATGTAGTTGTTTCTTCTCAATAACAGAATTGTGCTTTTATCCAATAATTGCTGTGGCACTTATTATCCTAGTGATTGTGCTTAAGGTATTTTAACATTCGAAAGATAGAGAAATGAGGTCTACATATTATGCCCAGAACCAAAGGAAGCAAGAATCGCGTCAAGACCGACTTTGATGCACAGATTGCAAAGCTGCAGAAGGACAAAGCTCTCTTAGAAGAGGGTGTAGCCAAGACGGTCGCTCAGATCGAGGAGCTAAAGACAGACATTAAGTCTATGCGTGAATCGCTGAAGTCGCAGGAGGAAATGTCTGGGTCTGACCCTATGAAGTACAACTAAAAAGGATAAAGCAGAGCTAAAAGATCTATAAAAGAATTATAAAATCGGAAATAGAGTGGAAAGAGAGAAGAAAAAAGCCAGATGACATTGGAGTCAGACTCTATGAAATACATATGATTTCATAATGAATAAAAAAGGGAGAGCGACAAGATGCCAAATTTAGATGAATTATCATTAAAAAAAGTAATAGATTTAATTTTAGATTTTTATATAGAACCTTACGGATATTTAGAGGATGATGTAGATGGTTGCCTGGAAGTAAGAGAACTTATAACAGAGGAATATGTTGCTTTAGATGGAGAATGGTATAAATTAACAGAAGCAGGCAAAAACTTTTTACATGATTATATCAAGACTATTTCAGAACAATTTATTGAATATATAGAAAGAAGACAGTATAGATTACCATTTACTGAAATAATAAGTTGGTTTTATAGAGAATATAATTTGGAATCAGAAGAAGATGGAAAAGAAATAGCTAGTTATATCTGTACAAATTTACATAATTATGGATACAGCTATGAAAAGATTTATAATTCAAGAGAAGGATATATATATCGATTTCAAGCTTTATAAAATAAGCTGCCTACAAAGGTCAGACTCCATGAAATATCAATATGGCGAGCGGAAGCCGAGAGTGTGGTTAAGAAGCTGCTAACCACAGCATTTGAAGCGAGTCTTGAGTCTGCCGTGGTAACGTTGTAGGCTAAGAGTAGACAGCAAGATAACAGGGATAGCTATTGAGCACCGAAATCCCAAAGTCACCAGAGGGTCGACATTGTGGTCTGGATGGAAGACAACATATGTATTTATCATTATGGTGAGATTTTACATACCTCTGCGGTGTTGTTTGGAACTATCCATGTTATACAGGGAATATATATCAATTGGAAAGAACCTGCATTTTCTTCTGGAGTTGTAAACAGAAAGTATATCTGATAACCATAGAAGGATAGTAAAAGAAATGTAGAGAAGTAAGTTGCGTGTCAGCAAGAACGAGAATATACAGTTTGTCTAATAGAACAGATATTATGGAAGAAGTGGTGGAGATGACCACATTGGGGTCAGACCCTATGAAATGCCGATAAAGAAAATAAAACAGAACTAAAAGTTCTATAAAAGAAACATAAAATATCTTGCAAAAACTTATCATGAGTGATAAAATCTCGTAAATGAGTTATCAGAGATGGAATGGAGATAAACAAATGCAGGAGAACATGAAAGAATACCTGACAGAAAAGGAAGCCCGTGAAAAACGTTTGGCGATTTATACAGAAAAGATACAAGAAACCGTGTTAAATAAATCAGAAGAAACGATCAGATGCCTGGTAGATGAAAGACATAACCAGAAGATGACGCAGCAGGAGATTTCAGATATTACCGGGATCAAGCCGTCAAATCTGGCCCGCTTCGAGAGCGGAGGCAGAGTACCCACCTTGATAGTATTAGAGAAATATGCCAATGCACTTGGGAAACACATCGAAATAAAAATCTGTGATGACTGACAGATTTTTATTCAAAGAATCATACATGATAACATAAAATAAAACAATATCAAAAAGACTGCATGATTTGGAAGAATGTAACATTGGATGCCTGTTTTTTTGATAATAATAAAAAATATAGTGTTTGAAAATAAAATAATTGTTATAATCTAAGTAAGAATATAACAGAGAGGTTGGTAGTGATTATGTGTGAGAAAAAAGAATTGAGTTTTTCAATATTCATGATATATAGTCTTGCAGATAAATGGAAAATGTCCCCAGCCAAAGTGTATAAAATATTAAACACAACCGGGATTTTGGATAATTATATTATTAAATGCTACGATGTTCTTCATACACAGGGAAAGGAATATTTGGTAGAGGATATCAGTCCTCTCGGGGTCTGACCCCATGAAATCTGGACTTCAACAGCGGCTTCAGGTAGCACACATAGAGCTTTCACCGCAGACAAAGAAGGTTATAAGCAGTTAAATATAAATTATAAAATTATATAAGCACATGTTGAGTTTTATAAGACATTAGAGTAGAATATTATTGAAAGTGGATACTTTGAGTAAATATTGTTCTATACATAAATTTTCAAAAATTATAGGTGTATCTGCCCAGACATTACGAAATTGGGATGCCAA
>UMEP01081787.1_pt1 | contig 16468 bp, 10 predicted proteins | sample 1964771 | NCBI WGS metagenome assembly UMEP01 (sample SAMEA4836022, study PRJEB28245) | human gut metagenome | biome: gut microbiome; material: fecal sample | place: Denmark | collected 2008 | reverse complement strand
CAGGAATGTACCGAAATCACTGTCGTAGCCCTTGATGGTCAAGTATCCGCTCTGGTAAATCATCGGCAGGGGCTTTTCCACATTCGCCTTATAATCGACAAATTCCTTGTCCTCGTAATATTTGCCGGTCATTCCGTTTAGGTCCTCCTGCGTATGGTTCAGCAGGCGGACCAGATAAGTGGGTGTGCCGCTGGAGAACCAATAGTCACGGAGTGCCTTTTTGGCAAATGCGTTCAGCAGGCTGAACGGATTGTACACATCCGTCAGGTTGCCGCTGAAGTGATAGCCGTCATACCGGTGCTTCAGCATGTCCAGCATCCCTTCTTCAGTAACCTTATATTTTGTAGCCAATGCCTTGATAGGCTCGGCAAAATAATGCTCCAGCTCTTCCTGTGTGATGCCGCAAAGCGTTTCATACTGCTCGTCCATGCTGATGTCGCTCGGCTGGTTGAACCCGCTGAACACACTTACCTGAGAGAACTTGGTCACGCCCGTCAGCAGCACGAACTGAAGGTCTTCATCCGCCAATTTAAAGGTGGAATAGAAACTCTTTAATATTTCCCTATGGATGTCTTCCAGCAGACGCTTCTTCCCGTCTATTGTGGCCGTGTATCCCGTGTCCAGCACATCGAGTATCGGCTTGTCGTATTCGTCTACCAGCACCACGCACCGCCTGCCGTACCGCTGGTGCGCCTGCTGCAGCACGTAGGCAAACCGCTTGCCTATATCCTCAAATTCTGTAGTTCGCCCGTATTCCTTTTCCCATGTGCCGACCGTACCTCCTATGATATCATCCAGTTTGCCCGATCTTGTAAAGTCAGTCCCGTTAAAGTCGATATGGAACACGGGGTATTCCGCCCACTCGGTTTCCAACTTGTCAATAGCAAGCCCTTTAAATAGTTCTTTCCGCCCCTGAAAATAACATTTCAGGGTAGACACCAGCAGGCTCTTGCCGAACCGACGAGGGCGGCTCAGGAAATAGATTTTCCCGCCTTTTACTAACTGGTAAATCAAACCGGTCTTGTCGACATATACATAACCGTCTTCTATAATCTGGTCAAAGCTCTGGATTCCTATCGGGTACTTCATCATGGCGCATGTTTTTTTGAATACAGATACAAAGAAACGATTTTATTTTGAGAATATCAACCTGCGGGTGTAGAAATGCCTGTGAAAAAAGTAATATATACTTCATCCGCCGATGAAGTATATATTACTTATGCGAATCAGTAGCTAAAGTAGTAATGTTGTATAGGACTTCCCTCTCCTTTTTAACTACAGATTGCTTTATGCGACAGCTTTGAAGAGATAACTGTTAGTTCATATAGTTGATTTTTTCACCTAATTCGCCGGAAATCATTTCCCGTTTGCTACGGTATAGTTTTCCGTCTTTCAGATAATAATAAGTAGGATAGCCTGCAAACTCGATGTTGGCGTATTCCAGCGTATCTCCGGAACGGTGGGATGACCATTTCCCTTCATATTGAAGTGAATCTGCAAATTGGATGCAGGTGGTGGAATCTTCTCGGAGCTCGAATATGGTGCCTGTTTCGGTGATGAACTTGCCGGCATACGGATGGTTTTTGGCTTTATTGACGCATGAAATAGCCATAAAGGCAATGATTCCGGTTGCAAAAATAATTTTCTTCATTGTTTTCCTTCGTTTAAATTAGAACAAAGGAGGGCAGCCAGCCGGGCTACCCTCCTTTTTCAGATTATTTCATTAGCTTGAAAGCTTTCGATTATTCGATACCTTCAGCCTTAGAAACCTTAACCTTGATGTCGTTCTTCGGCAGGTTACCCCACTTGTACTTAACGGTTACGTCGATGAACATTTCGTAGTCAACGTTGACCGGAGTACCAGAGTTGTTGAAGTATGCCAAGTGAGTCGGGTCAGAATTTACTTCTTGTGCATTAGCTTTCGGCGTAGATTCATCCCAGTTCATTTGCTTCAACGAACGTCCGGTAGGCAGCTTACCGTCGGTTACACCATCCTTGTGGATGTAAGTGTTCGTAGCGGCATCGTATGCCAAGCTGGTTGTAGTCTGGTCGGTCAAGAAGGTTACTTCGTTCACTGCATAGTAGTCGTACAATTGGTGAGCGAATTCTTCTTTTTCGTTTGCCGGAGTAGCCGGAGTAACGCGAGCTACTTTGTAACCGTTCCAGTCGGTGAATGTAAAGTTCTCAGCTACGCTCAAGAAGCTACCGTCTACCATGGCGTCTACGAAGTTGTCGCCGATAGTACCGTCGATAGTCAACGGAGTGATGAACATTACTTCAAATTCCTGAACAGGTACTACGTTGTAGTCGTTGTATGCAACTACCAATTTCACCGGAACTTTCTTGCCTACCAATGCATTGGCTGCTGAAGTACCATTCAAGTCGTCTTTTTCGTGCAGACGGATGATTGCTTTACATTCATCTTCGCCAGTACCCAAAGTTTCGTCCAAATCCCATGGCAGATTCTTCTTGTTCTCAGTTTCTGTAGCACCCATGAAGTTGTTGATGGTTGCAGCCAAGTTATCATCTTGTTCGTAGTCGAAGATGCCCATATCCGATTCGTTGATGTTGTTGTTCGGAGTCTGGTCGTTGTCTACGGCTGTGCCTACGCTACCTTTCCACAATTGTGTGCCTTCAGCATCGGTTGTGTAGCCTGCCAGATAGTCGTAGTTAGCGAACTTATCTTTGTCGAATACGAACTTGACATCGGCGCAGTTGCGAATCTTCTGGATGAATTGTGCTACGCTGGTCGGTTTTTCTTTCGTAGGTTCATAGATGTAACCGTTAACCAAGTCAGCTTCGATGTGGCTGTAGTCTTTCAGTTCACAACCGTTAGCGGCACCCGGATATACGTGAGATTGTTCAGTGCCTGTCCATCCGTCGTTGTTCGTATTGAACACAATCGGGTTCACGTTGAATACGCCTTCTCCCTTACCGTCAGCCCAGTAAGTACCTTGGTAAGAGAAGGTTTGTGTCGGAGCTTCGATGGTCTGCTTGAAGGTTTGTTTGATGTTTCCGTTCAAACCTGCCGGGTCAATGTATTCTACATCGATTTCATAAGTAGAAGCATACTTGCCGTTGTTTTCAGCCAGCTTGCCTACAGTTTCCGGATTCATTGCCCATATCAGGTTGTAAGAAGTGTTGTCTTTAGCATCCGGCAACATAGCGAATACCAAATCCATGTTGTTCAAGATTGCTTCAGCACCGTCTACTTCTACTCTGTCTGTTCCTTCATTCCAGTTGTCAGGATCTGTCGTATAAGTCAAAGTAGAGAGGTCGATAGCTTGACCGTCTTTTCTCAAACCTGTGATAGCCATCTTGGTATAGATGGTATGGAACTGAGTCTTGCTGATGCTCTGGTCGCCGTCGAACTTAACTTGGTGATAGATGTCTTCGTTCATCTGTTGAGAGAAGAGCTGCTTCCACATATCGTGGCAACTGATATCATTCGTACCTAAGTCTACAGCCGGGATTGTCTGGCTCTTTTCACCGGTCCAACGAACTTTGATGTAACGTTGTGCTACCAGGTTGTTGTTATTCTTCGCATCTACCAGCGATACGCGTACGATAGGTTCACGACCGATAGAAGTCTTAGAGTATTCATCATCAGCCAAGTCAACATCATAGACTTCTGATTTCAGCAAGTGTCCATTCAAGATCTTACCAAATTCCTGTTCGTCGGTTTCCAATTCGCCTTGCAGGTATTTTCCTTCGGCCATTGCGAAGTGGAATTCCAAGCCATAATCGGCATAGTTGTCCAGTTCGTAGTGCGTCTTGTGATCTTCCACGTCTGTTGCACATACAGTAACGAGTTTGCTCAAATCCAGCGGTTCATCGTATGGAGCTCTTACGTCTACCATTTCATCGTTTCCAGAGTTGTACAGGCAGATAGAGTCGTGATAGTGTACATAGAACTCGCCTTCTGCATCGGTCTGTGTCTCATTGGCAAACGCGTTGTTCTTAGCCTTAGTGAAGTCTGTTCTTGAGTTGGCAAGATACGGCTCTGCAACGATTTCTTCGATGCGGCTGTATTCAGAATTTACGTAAACATCTTCGTCTGCTTCTTTTTCAGCGTCAGTCAGGTTCTTTTCAGCGATAGGAGTCTTCAGCGATGCCATGTAGAAGTTTTCCTTCTTACCATCACCGTGAGCTTCGCCGGTTGTACCCAATGTTTCACCCAGATATTCGCTGTTCTTCTTGAAGGTAACAGTCATAACGCCGTCTTTCACGTCGTAACCGGTTACTTCAATCGGTTTATTGTTCAAGATTTCAGTAGCTCTTGTGATATTTGTAGACGTGATGCAGTCGAATGACGGAGTGTTTACATCTTCGTTCGTGATACCGATATTCGGATTCAACTGATAGTTTACTTCATTCTTTTCAGTAGAGATATACAAAGGCTTGCCTGCATCTACGTGATCCAGCCACGGGTTGGTGCTATGGTCGCCTTTCACTACACCTTCGTGTGTATTAACTTTGTAGGTTTGCGGAGTATATTGCAACGTAGTGAATGTGATAGCGGGAATGCCGTTGATATGCATTTCCGGAATCAGTGTGACGCTGGTCAGACGTGAACCGATTACGTTCATCACTTGTACGGTCAACGCTTCGACCTGTGTTTGCAGTTCTTGCATTTGCTCCTCGGTTGCGCCTACGGCAGCATCCAAAGTCTTCTGCATTTCAGCAAGTTTGGCTTCCACGTCTTCCAGTTTTGCCAATTTTTCCATTTGTTTTTCTATCTCAGCTTTAGCTGCTTCGATGGCTGCGTTCATTTCATCTTCGCTCACACCTTCGGTACCACCTTGGTTAGCCTTATCCAAAGCTTCTTGTGCTTTGTCTAAAGCTTCCTGTGCAGTAGTTTTTGCTTCGCTGACAGCCGTATTCAGCTGTTCGACTTTGGCATTCAAATCTTCAAGCGAAGCCTTTTGGTTCAGCTGCTCTTCCAGATTCTTGATGTCATCGTCATAGTCTTTACAAGACTGGAACGTTCCTGCCGAAGCGAACAAAAGCGCTCCGAACAGAAGTGCACTTAAATACTTTTTTCTCATAAGAAAATAACTTTAATTTATAAATTAAAAAACTCAAATCGTTCTAACTCAAGTCTTTACAAGTACAGCCATATTCTGGAGAGAACAGGCGGAAAGTCCCGTCAGTAGCCACGCCGGCTACTGACCAAACAATAGCGTAGCGCCCCTATCTTCAGAATAAAGCAGTTTTGCCATAGAACTCTAGTCTTCTCTACTCATGCAGGAATCCATATCCGGATATGAATCCTTCACTTTGGAAAAGGTTTTCATTCACATTTTTTGTTTTAGAAGACAACTTTCAAGGCACAAATGTAAAGGTTTTATTTTATACACAATCATTATCTTACTAAAAACTTCTATTAAATTTGCATTTATTAACGGAGTAACGAAAACAAAGCACAGAAAAAGGGAGGTTGTGCAACGTTTTTGTCATATTCATCTTGTTTTTCTCCCGATTTATCGCCCAATCGGCTCTCCTTATTATATATTATAATAATGTTTTGCGCTTAGGAAACCTTGCGTCTTTCGCTTTTCTGTACAAATGGATGTAAAGGAAGCATTCCATCTTATAAGAAGCTAATGCGAATCAGGAGTCAAACGTAGTTATGTTCACAGGAGTTACCACTTCGTTCAAGAGTTAAAGCCCAATAATCCTACTTCTGAAAACACTGCAAGAGGTATTGGCATCTAACTCCCAGCCCGACAAGCGGGCAATAACGGTCTATAACTCCCTTTTAACTCCTGATTCGCATAATTGATTGATTTCTTCTTCGGTCAATTTCGTATATTTCATGATTTTAGCGACAGGTTCGTTGTCGGCTTTCATTTCCTTGGCTATTTCTTTACGCTCCTCTTCTCTTGAAATTTTCTTTTCCGTAGCAATGGTATTCTGCCAATCACGGTAGACTTTCAAGCTTTCCTCGTAAGCATCGTATTCCACTTTCGTGAACTTGGCTATCTCCGCAGTTTCAAAAAGACGGGTGAAGATACGTTCCTGCAACGCTTTGGGACGTTCCATCAGGCGGGAAAGGTTGCGCAGGAGGAAAAGCCATTTCTCGAACATCCCATTCAATTCGTCTTCCGACTTGTTGAACTTCGGCATTTCCAAATAGATGAAGGTCAGCTTATCGTAGAACACTTCCTTGGTTTCTACATCCAACAGCTGTACCTCGTGGTGGTAATAATTGTCATGCACTTTGTCGAACTTGAAATTCAAGATGCCAATGACATAGATGGCTTTCAGCTGGTAGTTCCAGTCTTTTATTACTTGCTGCTCACGAATAGGAAAAGTTGTATAAAATAGAGTCCGATCCTTGAAGAACTGCTGTTCGCCACGTTGCATCTCCACCAGTATCTTTTCGCCATTTTCGTTCTCGCAATACACGTCGAACACTGCCTTGCGGTCGGCCTCGCCCGTGCCAAGGTGTTCCGTGTTGAGATAAGTCAGGTCTTTCACCACCTCCTTGCCATGGAGCAGGCTGTTGATGAAGCTGATGAGCAGGTCTTTGTTGATTTCGGTGCCGAACAGTTTCTTGAAACCGAAATCGGTGTACGGATTGACATAACGGTCTTTTAAGTATCTCGTGTCCATAATGTGTAATTATTAAGGGTGTGACTCTTTACAAAATGCCCCATTTCATACCGTGCATTTTTTAGAAGCTGTTTTGAATTTCTCCAAAAAGTTTTTCTTGGCTTGATGTATCCGTTTTCGTGTGTGCTTTGGGCGATTTTTTGGTCCTTTTCGCTCCTGTTCTTCGTCAGATAGCCCGCTATCTTCCTCATCACAGAAGCGAAAATGCCTCAAAAACTCATCCCAAATCATCGCACGATAAATTCAAAACAGCTTCTTAAAATTCTTTGCAAATTCCAGCGAAATGGAATTTTCCGTACTGCGGCATGCCTCACTTCCGAATGCCAGTCCACAGGCTATGATGTCATCCCAATCTTTTTGGCATAGGCTATCAAGATCGGAACGGCGGACACGGTTTTCTATCAGTCCGTACACAATGCCTGCATTGAAATTATCGCCGGCTCCAATCGTGCTTACGGTTTCGACCTTCGGCACCGGATATGTATTGGAGTATTGGCGGGTAAACAGACGGACATCGTGTGCTCCATCGGTATAAATAAACGGATTGCAATAAAAAGCCACTTTCTGACGATAAACTTCCTCGGCACGGTCCAGTCCGAACATAAACCGGAAATCTTCGGACGAGCCACGCAGGATATCAGCATATTCAAAGTTTTCAAGAATGGTAGGCATCAATTTGATAGCTTCATTGGCATGCGTACTCCGGAAGTTTACATCGTAGTAAATGATAGCTCCCCGCTCGCGTGCCAGTTCGAGCAGTTCTTTCACCTTGTCTCTCAATACCGGTGTGACGGCAAAATATGAACCAATCATAACAATGTCATCCGCCTGAATATCGGGCATAGTCACATCTAACCGTTGACGCGGATAGTCTTTGTAGAAAATATACTCGGCATCGTTGTTCTCATTGAGAAAAGCCAGAGATACAGGTGATTTCCCATCAGGAAAGACATTGACATTGTCTGTACGCACACCATTGGCACGCATATTATCCAGAATCATGCTGCCTACCCTGTCATTTCCGGTTTCGCTGATAAATGTTACATCCATTCCCATTCTTCCCAGTGAAATCATTGCGTTGTATACCGATCCTCCCGGTACAGCCGCCTGTGGCTGTCCGTTGCGGAACAAAATATCCAAAATCGTTTCTCCTATACCTATTACTTTTCTCATAGTTGTAAGTTTTTGAGTTTGTAAGTTCTTGAGTTCTTGGGTTTTTGAGTTTTTGAGTTTTTGAGTTCTTTCATTTTTAGGTTGAAGCTTGACAAATGCGTAAAAACTTACAAACTTATAAACTTAAAAACTCAAGAACTTAAAATCTGATATTTACTTACTTAATTCGCGCGAACGTTCTCCCAGATAACCGCCGTGATGGCGCTTGCTATACTCTTCAATGGTAAATCCTGTACGTTTCATGGTTTCTACTACAAGAATATCGCCTATTACCGTCATAACTGTAGTAGAAGTAGTAGGGGTCATGCCCAATGGGCAAACTTCGTCAGGATGTCCGGTAGCAATACAGATATCAGCAGCTTCGGCCAGCGGACTATCCGGATTTCCAGTAATGACAATCTTTTTCAGATTAGGGTTCAAGCCTTTAGCCAAATCTGTCAATTCGATGATTTCGCGTGTTTTTCCCGAATTAGAGATAAGCAAGAGCAAATCATTTTCTTGCAAAATACCCAAATCGCCATGTTGTGCTTCACTGGGATGTAAGAAGACAGCCGGTATGCCGGTGGAGCAGAAAGTCGTAGCAATGTTCATGGCTATCTGTCCGGCTTTTCCCATGCCGCTGGTAACCAGTTTTCCTTTTTTCTGATGCACCTGTTCTACAATCAGGCAAACAGCCTTGTCGTATGCATCCGTTACTGGAATATCGAGTACAGCTTGCGCTTCACGGCGCAACAATTCGTGAATGGAATCCATCTTTAAATAATTAATAATGAATAATTAACAATTAAGTTCCTGGGTTTGTAAGCTGTTGAGTTCTTTCAGTTTTAAACTTGCAAACTCAAGAACTTACAAGCTAATGCGGACTTTATTTCAAAAGTTCGGTCAGCTCTTCAAACGTGTTTGCCACTTTATAGTATTGCCTCAACGGATGATGAGCAAAACGGGCTTTTTCCAGCCGGTCGAAAAAGTGCAAAATATCATCCCAGAAGCCGTTGATATTATAAAATATAACCTGCTTGCTATGATAACCGATAGTAGCTGATGCCATGACATGAAATATTTCATCCAGCGTACCTATACCGCCCGGCAATGCCACCATCACTTCAGCCTCTTGCAACATCGTATCCTTCCGGTCGCTCAAGTTAAAGGTGCGGAATGTCACATCCAGCTTATCGCTTACCATTCCACGTTCCTCCAGTCTGGTAGGCACGACACCCATAATCATTGCCCCTTTTTCTTTGGCAGCATCTGCAACGGCTTCCATCAGCCCGCTGCTGGAACCACCATATATCAGCCATTTACGATGTTCGCCCATCCACTCACCCAGTTCTTTGGCTTTCTCTGCATAAATCGGGTCGATTGCATCGGATGCAGAACAAAATAACGCTATCTTATTCATGAGTTTTTAAGTTTTTGAGTCCTTAAGTTTTTAAGTTCTTAAGTTTTTTGAGTCCTTAAGTTTTTGAGTTTTTGAGTTCTTATAGTTCATAAAGAGAAACTTACAAACTCAAAAACTTACAAACTTACTTGCAAATATCTGTATTTTTTCTGCAAAAGCAATGAGTATTATTGTATTTTTGCACCCAAAATAAGTAGAAAACAGAAAATGACGACTTATCAAACTGCCACTTTACCCAATGGAATACGTATCATTCATGAACCAAATCCTATCAATGTGGCTTATTGCGGCTATGCAGTAAATGCCGGAACACGTGACGAGCGCAAAGATGAACAAGGCATGGCGCACTTTGTAGAGCATCTGATATTCAAAGGAACACGCAAACGGCACGCCTGGCATATCCTGAACCGTATGGAGAATGTGGGTGGTGACTTGAATGCCTATACCAATAAAGAAGAAACGGTAATTTACAGTGCTTTCTTAAAAGAGGACTTTCTGCGTGCCGCCGAACTGCTGACCGACATTGTGTTCAACAGCACCTTCCCGCAAAATGAAATAGAGAAAGAAGTAGAAGTAATCATTGACGAGATACAGAGCTACGAAGACAGCCCGGCAGAACTGATATTCGATGACTTCGAAGAACTGATTTTTCCTAACCACCCACTGGGACGCAACATTTTAGGCAAACCTGACCAATTACGCAATTTTCAGAGCGAAGATGCCATGAACTTTGTACACCGTTATTACAAACCCGACAATCTTATCTTCTTTGTACAAGGCAACCTGGACTTTCACCGCATCGTACATGCCATGGAAAAGCTTACGGCAGACATACCTTTCGGAAAAGTGGAGAACTATCTCCGCCAGGCACCGGATACCTATCGCCCACGCAAACTTATCCTGCATAAAGACACACATCAGGCACACGTAATGATAGGCGGACGTGGTTATCATGCTTATGACGAACGTCGGACAGGACTTTATCTGCTAAACAATATTTTAGGCGGACCAGGTATGAACAGTCGGCTGAATGTTACTCTGCGCGAACGGAAAGGACTGGTATACAGCGTAGAGTCAAGCCTGACTTCCTATACTGATACCGGTACGTTCTGCATTTATTTCGGATGCGATCCTAAAGATACAGATGTATGTATCGAGCTGGTACAGAAAGAACTGCGTAAGTTGCGGGAAGAACCTCTCACCTCTTCACGTCTGAATGCAGCCAAGAAACAAATCATCGGCCAAATCGGCGTAGCAAGTGATAATTTCGAAAACAATGCCCTTGATATGGCAAAATGCTTCCTTCATTATAAGCATTATGATTCGAAAGAAGAATTGTTCCACCGTATTGAAGCCCTCACAGCATCGCAGTTGCAAGATATTGCCAATGAAATGTTTGCAGAAGATTATCTTTCCACATTGATTTATACATAGTTTTTGCAAGCTTCCCAACCGTCTTGAAACGATAAAAGATATAAGTGCGCCGGCAAACGCATATAAGTCCATCCGCTGTAAGATTATTAATCTTCAGGCTGCAAGATTATTAATCTTACAAGCGGAAGATTATTAATCTTACACCAGACTAAGTTATCTGCACATTTATTCATGATTGGCACAAAGCCCCCTCAAACGAACATAAGTGATACGACTGACTCACTTATGTGAAACGCCCGAGGCACTTATGTTAAACGGTCTACTCACTTATGTTCATCAAGAGGTATGCTTAAATATCGTCAGGTGAAAAGCAGATAAAGAAAGCCTTCCAATGCTCCGACATGTTACCGTCACACAAAAACTTACAAACTCACAAACTTAAAAGCCTTAAGAACTTAAAAATAATTCGTACCTTTGCGCACAAAGTAAAAAACAAACGCACAAAGATATACACATGAAAATAGAAGACAAACTTACGGCTTCCGTCATCGACGGAGTGAAGAAGCTGTACGGAGCGGAGATTACCCCCGCCATGGTGCAGTTGCAAAAGACGAAGAAAGAGTTTGCGGGCCACTTGACAGTGGTAGTGTTCCCTTTTCTGAAACTTTCGAAGAAAGGACCGGAGCAAACCGGGCAGGAAATCGGGGAATACCTGAAAGCGAACGAACCTGCCATTGCCGACTATAATGTCATCAAAGGATTCCTGAACCTGACGATTGCTTCGGACGTATGGATTGACTTGCTGAACCGCATCCATGCCGATGCGCAATGGGGTATCCGCAAAGCCGACGAGAAGGCTCCGCTGGTGATGATTGAATATTCATCGCCCAATACCAACAAGCCGCTCCACTTGGGACATGTGCGTAACAACCTGCTGGGAAATGCACTTGCCAATATCATGGCTGCCAACGGCAACCGCGTGGTGAAAACCAACATCGTGAACGACCGCGGCATCCACATCTGCAAATCCATGCTGGCATGGCTGAAATACGGTAACGGCGAGACTCCCGAATCATCGGGAAAGAAAGGCGACCACCTGATAGGCGATTACTACGTAGCCTTCGACAAGCACTACAAAGCCGAAGTAGCCGAACTGATGGAAAAGGGAATGAGCAAGGAAGAAGCCGAAGCCCAGTCGCCTTTGATGCAGGAAGCCCGTGAAATGCTCCGCAAATGGGAAGCAGGCGACCCCGAAGTGCGTGCCCTTTGGGAGAAAATGAACAACTGGGTATATGCCGGATTCGATGAGACATACAAGATGATGGGAGTAAGCTTCGACAAGATTTATTACGAATCGAACACCTATCTGGAAGGGAAAAAGAAAGTGTTGGAAGGTCTGGAAAAAGGTATCTTCTACCGCAAGGAAGACGGTTCGGTATGGGCAGACCTTACCCCCGAAGGACTTGACCAGAAACTGTTGCTCCGTGCCGACGGTACCTCGGTTTACATGACCCAAGACATCGGTACTGCCGAACAGCGCTTTGCCGATTATCCGATAGACAAGATGATATACGTGGTAGGCAACGAACAGAACTACCACTTCCAAGTGCTTTCTATCCTGCTCGACAAGCTGGGATTCGAGTGGGGAAAAGATTTGGTGCACTTCTCTTACGGCATGGTAGAATTGCCCGAAGGAAAGATGAAGAGCCGCGAAGGTACCGTGGTAGATGCCGACGACCTGATGGAAGCCATGATTCAGACTGCTAAGGAAACCAGCAACGAGTTGGGCAAACTGGACGGACTGACACAGGAAGAAGCCGATGACATCGCCCGCATCGTAGGATTGGGCGCATTGAAATATTTCATCTTGAAGGTAGATGCGCGCAAGAACATGACCTTTAATCCGAAAGAATCTATCGACTTCAACGGGAATACCGGTCCTTTCATCCAATACACGTATGCCCGTATCCAGTCCATCCTGCGCAAGGCAGCCGAAGCCGGCATCACGATTCCGGCGGTTATCCCGGCCGGCATCGAGCTGACGGCAAAAGAAGAAGGACTGATTCAGATGCTTGCAGACTTTACGGCTACCGTAGCTCAGGCAGGTACCGACTATAACCCGTCTATCCTTGCCAACTACGCTTACGACTTGGTAAAAGAATACAACCAGTTCTACCACGACTTCAGCATCCTGCGCGAAGAAAACGAAGCGTTGAAAATCTTCCGCCTTGCCCTGAGCCAGAACGTGGGCAAGATTGTGAAAGAAGCCATGGGATTGCTGGGCATCGAAGTGCCTGAACGCATGTAAGAAACAGCTTCACCACAGAATTACACAGATTAAAAAATTGATTGAAAATCTGTGTAATCTGTGGTGAAAAAAGAAATTATATGGGAAAGAAGAAATTTTACGTGGTGTGGAAAGGCGTAGAACCAGGTGTGTACGACTCGTGGACAGATTGCCAGCTACAGATTAAAGGCTATAAGGGTGCGCTCTATAAATCGTTTGATACACGTGAAGAAGCAGAAAAGGCATTGGTTACCCCTCCGCACCATTACCTGCAGCCCCATAAAGAAACGGCAAACCAATCTCTTGAAAAACGCTTGCCTTCCGGTTTCGACCTGAATTGCCTTGCCGTAGATGCGGCATGCAGCGGTAATCCCGGCCCGATGGAATACCGGGGTGTGTATCTGTTGACCGGACAGGAAATCTTTCACTTCGGTCCCGTCTATGGTACGAACAATATCGGCGAATTCCTTGCCATCGTACATGCCCTTGCTTTGTTAAAACAGAAGAACCTCTCCATGCCTGTCTATTCGGATAGCCGGAACGCCTTGAGCTGGGTTAAGCAAAAGAAATGCAAAACCAAACTGGAGCGTACGGCAAAGACCGAAGAATTGTTTCGCCTGATAGAACGTGCCGAGAAATGGTTGCGTGAACATACATACAATACTCCCTTACACAAATGGGAAACCGAACTCTGGGGCGAGGTTCCTGCCGATTTCGGACGCAAATAGGGAATGAACTGACAAGTTTACAAAGGGGCAGGTTCGTTTTTATGAGAAATTTCTGAAAGTGATGAAAAGCTTGTCAACGGAAATATTGCCAATTTAAAAAGAAGAACAAATGAAAAAAAGACTTGCTTATCTTACGGGCTTTTTTGCTTTGATGCTGCTATTTTTTATTATACAGAAGCCCGGCTTTATGTTTTATAATGATGCTGTAGGGCGAGGTATACCTATGCTTGATTATTTTAAAGTGATGTGGCACGGCATCAGCCTCGATGCAGCAACTACAGGATATCTTACTGCCCTGCCGTGGCTGGTAATCAGCATCAGCATTTGGTTCAAACATTTCCCGCTCCGGAAAATGATTGTCATTTATTACATACTCATCAGCCTTATCGTAGCAACTATCTTTGTAGGCGACATGTGCCTGTATCCATTTTGGAATTTTAAACTCGATGCATCAGTATTCTTCTATTTGGAATCACCCAAAAATGCAGCCGCCAGTGTCTCCATAGGGTTTATCACTCTTCGCATATTAATCATACTTTTACTTGCCGGCATCATGTGCTGGGTATTGTATTATTTTACCCCCCGCTGCCTGCCCTACGTGCGGAAGAGACTCGCAGCTACATTAAGTACTCTTTTAATAGGAGGCTTACTTTTTCTCATTATACGAGGGGGCGTAAGTGAATCGACCAGCAATATCGGACAAGTATATTTCTGCAACGATGAATTTTTAAATCATTCAGCTGTCAATCCAGCTTTCAGCTTGCTGGCATCCATCAGCAAGACCAAAGACTATGCCAGCCAGTACGACTATTTCGATGAAGCAGAACGCAAAACCTTATTCGACGGGTTATATCCAACGAAAGGCAAGAATACAGTAGAATTGCTCAATACCCATCGTCCTAATATACTGATTATCCTGATGGAAGGATTCGGAGCTACCATGATAGAATCATTGGGTGGCACAAAAGGTGCCAGCCCGAATATTGACCGCCTGGCGAAAGAAGGCATTTGGTTTACACATTGCTATGCAAACAGTTTCCGTACCGACCGTGGAACCATTTGTGCTCTAAGCGGTTATCAAAGCTTTCCAGACCTGTCTGTCATGAAAATACCAGCCAAAAGCCGTACACTGCCATCCATTGCAGGAAAGCTGGTGAAAGAAGGTTATCATACCGATTTTTTGTATGGAGGAGACATCAATTTCACCAATATGAAAAGCTACCTGTTGCAAAGCGGTTACCAGAAACTGACCGCAGATGTCGATTTCCCGATGAATCAGCATCAAAATGCATGGGGAGTGAATGACGACATCACTTTCGACCACTTGTTTCAGATGCTGACAGAACGGCAGGAAACACCATGGCACACAACTTTCCTCACCCTGAGCAGCCATGAACCTTTCGAAGTGCCTTACCATCGTCTGCCAGAAGCAAAACCAAATGCTTTTGCTTTCACCGACCATTGTTTGGGAGAATTTGTCGAAAAACTGAAACAAACACCCATATGGAAAGATTTATTGATAATATGCCTGTCTGATCATGGATTTTATTATCCGGACAATAGTGGCCATGGACACGACGAGCGTATCCACCATATTCCGATGCTGTGGTTGGGAGGTTCTGTAAAACAACCGATGGTAATTGACTGCATCATGAACCAGACAGACCTTGCAGCGACATTATTGGCACAATTAGGCATTGATCATAGTGAATTCAACTTCAGCCGTAACGTCTTGGGAACGGAATATACATATCCTTTCGCCTACTGGAGTTTTGGTGGTGGTTATGCATTTGCCGACAGCACTGGAGTTACTGTAATGGACTTAAATGCAGACCGTCCGATGATAGAACGCCCATCATCCAACACCAACCGCATTTTGCGCGGAAAAGCCATCTTACAAAGTTCATACGATGACATAGGTGCACGCTGAATATTAGCTTCCACGCAGGAAAGGATTATCCGATTTCGGAAAGAAGACAGTCCTCTCCTGCGAGGCATATTCTTGTTATTACGTTTGCCTGTACCCATAATATTCCTATTTGACTAATTCGAAAACAGTTTCATAATAATTGGTGCACTTGATAAAATATAAATTGAATATCCGCAAATATCCCATGTCGGGGCGAAATACAGATATTCATTACATACAAACGCAGAGAAAACTTTAGAAGCTGTTTTGAATTTCTCCAAAAAGTTTTTCTTGGCTTGATGTATTCGTTTTCGTGTGTGCTTTGGGCGATTTTTTGGTCCTTTTCGCTCCTGTTCTTCGTCAGATAGCCCGCTATCTTCCTCATCACAGAAGCGAAAATGCCTCAAAAACTCATCCCAAATCATCGCACGATAAATTCAAAACAGCTTCTTATTCATCACAGAAAAACAGCATCAATTTTATCATAAAGTTAATCTATATTAAACAATATTTTATTGCAATTTTTTCGTAAGCATTCGATAAACTACAGTCATTATATAGATATTTAATGACTGTAGTTTATCGAATGCTTACGTAACTGTTCAAGCTGCGAAATAATAACAGCCTAAGCAAAACAATTCAGAATTAACATTGCTTACTAAGATAAGAGAGGCGTTCCCAATCTCATAATGGGAAACGCCTCCTTTTCTTTTTATCTTTACATTAACCTTTAAATTACGGATATGAAAAAATGAATTCCACATTTCACCCAATGAACTGTAGGGGCGTATCGCATACGCTCTGAAATCATCCGCGTGGATAAGTTGGCGCATTCAGGGCGTATGCGATACGCCCCTACATGGCTTTTGCGAAATTCATTAATAGTAAATCGTAAATAGACAAATAGTAAATCAGACGGTTTTCCAGTCCTCCACCGTACCCGTTTCGGAAGAGAAGTTCACTCCTATTTTATATAAGGT
>UMEP01069557.1_pt1 | contig 16485 bp, 10 predicted proteins | sample 1964771 | NCBI WGS metagenome assembly UMEP01 (sample SAMEA4836022, study PRJEB28245) | human gut metagenome | biome: gut microbiome; material: fecal sample | place: Denmark | collected 2008 | reverse complement strand
TCGTGTAGAAAATCACGGCGCCCAAACCGGCCACGCCGCCCGTTGTGATCTGATAGGGCAGCTGGAAGAACGTGAAGCCGATGGCGTACATAATCAAGCCCAGCGTAATCGACAAGTAGTCGCGGGCTTCTTGGAAAACATTGATGCGGTAGGCTTTCATTTCTTTATGACGATATTGATGATACGCTTGGGGACCACGATGACCTTGACGACCTGCATGCCGTCGAGGTACTTGGCTGCCTGTTCGCTGGCCAGGGCTGCCTGTTCGATTTCTGCATTCGTGGCTTCGGCTGGGAAGTCCATAGTGAATCGCGTCTTGCCGTTGAACGACACGGAGAGCGTCACTGTATCTTCTTTCAGGTATGCCTCGTTGAATGTGGGCCACGGTGCGTCGCACACGGTCGCCGTGTGGCCGAGGCGTTCCCAAAGTTCTTCGGCCACGTGCGGCGTGAAGGGAGCGATGAGTGCAACGAGTGTTTCGAGAACTTGGCGCGAGTGGCATTTCTGGCTGCCCAACTCGTTCACTGCAATCATGAATGCGGAAATCGAGGTGTTATAGGAGAACGTCTCGATGTCTTCGCTCACTTTCTTGATGAGCTTGTGCAGGGTTTTAAGCGACTCTTTCGCGGGGGATTCGTCGTTGACGCAGAATGCGCCGTCGGCGTCGAAGAAGAGGTTCCAGAACTTCCGTAAGAAGCGGGCGCAGCCGTCGATGCCGTTCGAGTCCCACGGTTTGCTCTGGTTGATGGGGCCGAGGAACATCTCGTAGAGGCGGAGCGTGTCGGCGCCGTATCGGTCGATGATCATGTCGGGGTTGACGACGTTGAACATCGACTTGGACATCTTCTCGACGGCCCAGCCGCAGACATACTTGCCGTCTTCGAGCACGAAGTCGGCCGAGGCGTACTCGGGGCGCCATGCCTTGAACCGTTCGATGTCGAGGATGTCGTTCTCAACGAGGTTGACGTCGACGTGGATGGGTGTGACGTCATAGTTGTCTTTCAGGCCGAGCGAGACGAAGGTGTTGGTGTCCTTGATGCGGTAGACGAAGTTAGAGCGGCCCTGTATCATGCCTTGGTTGACGAGTTTCTGGAATGGCTCTTCGGTGCAACTGTATCCGTAGTCGTGGAGGAACTTGTTCCAGAAGCGGCTGTAAATCAGGTGGCCTGTGGCGTGTTCCGTGCCGCCCACGTAGAGGTCTACGTTCTGCCAGTAGTTGTCGGCTTCGGGGCTGACGAGGGCTTGGTTGTTATGCGGGTCCATGTAGCGGAGGTAGTAGGCCGACGATCCGGCGAAGCCCGGCATCGTGTTGAGCTCCAAGGGGAATACGGTGCGGTGGTCGATACGGCTGTTGTCCACCACGCGACGTGCCTCTGTGTCCCAAGCCCAGCGGGTGGCGTGTCCGAGGGGCGGTTCGCCGCTCTCGGTGGGTTCATAGGTTGTCACCTCGGGCAGTTCGAGGGGCAGGCATTCTTCGGGAATCATCTGGGGCATCCCGTCTTTGTAGTAGACGGGGAAGGGTTCGCCCCAGTAGCGTTGGCGGCTGAATATGGCGTCGCGCAGGCGGTAGTTGACTTTCACGCGGCCGAGGCCATGCTCGCTGACGTACTTTTTCGTGGCAGCGATGGCCTCCTTGACGGTCAGACCGTTGAGCGAGAAGTCGATGTAGGGCTTCACGCCGGGACGGGGTGAGTTGCAGACGATGCCTTCCTTGGCGTCGAAGCTTTCTTCGCTGACGTCGCAACCCTCGATAAGCGGGATGACGGGCAGGCCGAAGTGACGGGCAAAGGCGTAGTCGCGGCTGTCGTGGGCCGGGACGGCCATGATGGCGCCGGTGCCGTAGCCTGCCAGGACGTAGTCGCTCACCCAGATGGGGATGGCTTCGCCCGTGAGGGGGTTGATTGCTTCCGACCCGGTGAATACGCCGGTCACGCGGCGGTCGGCGATGCGCTCGCGCTCGGTGCGTTTCTTTGTGGCTTCGAGGTAGGCGTCCACGTCCGCGCGCTGGGCGTCGGTGGTGAGTTGTCCGACGAGCTCGCTTTCGGGAGCCAGCACCATGAACGTCACGCCGAACATCGTGTCAGCACGGGTGGTGAAGATGGTGAAGCGCGTGTCGCTGTCTTTCACTTTGAACTCTATTTCGGCTCCCTCCGAACGGCCGATCCAGTTGCGCTGTGTCTCTTTGAGCGAGTCGGTCCAGTCGATGGTGTCCAGCCCGTCGAGCAGGCGTTGTGCGTAAGCCGAGACGCGCAGGCACCATTGCTTCATCTTCTTCTGGACGACGGGATAGCCGCCGCGTTCGCTCACGCCGTCGACCACTTCGTCGTTGGCCAGCACCGTGCCGAGCTTCGGGCACCAGTTGACCATCGTCTCGCCCAGATAGGCAATGCGGTAGTTCATCAGCACCTGCTGGCGCTTCACGCTGTCCCAGCTGTTCCATTCCTCGGCCGTGAAGCTGAGTTCCTCCGAGCAGGCTGCGTCGATTCCCTCGGTGCCTTGGGCCGCGAAAACCGCCTCCAATTCCGCAATGGGGCAGGCGCGGTCGCGACGGCGGTCGTAGTAGCTCTCGAACATGCGCTCAAAGGCCCACTGCGTCCAGTGGTAGTACTGCGGGTCGCAGGTGCGGACCTCACGCGACCAGTCGAACGAGAAACCGATTTTGTCGAGCTGCTCGCGGTAGCGTCGTATGTTGTTCACCGTGGTGACGGCGGGATGCTGTCCGGTCTGGATGGCATATTGTTCGGCGGGCAGGCCGTAGGCGTCATAGCCCATGGGGTTGAGCACGTTATAGCCCTTCTGACGCTTGTAGCGGGCGTAGATGTCCGAGGCGATATAGCCCAGCGGATGGCCCACATGCAGGCCGGCACCAGACGGGTAGGGGAACATGTTGAGCACGTAAAACTTCGGGCGTGTCTTGTCTTCCGTCACGCGGTAAGTCTGGCGTTCAACCCATGCCGCATGCCACTTTTTCTCTATCTCTCTGAAATTGTATTCCATGACTGATTGGTTATTTCGTGCAAAGATAGTGCAAACGAGCGGAAAGCGCAGGGAAAAGCCGCAGGATTTTCACGCGCTTGCCCGAGTGCCGCCTGTCTTGGCGAAGCAAAGGGTGCAAACGAGCGGAAAGCGCAGAGAAAAGCCGCAGGATTTTCACGCGCTTGCCCGAGTGCCGCCAATTCGGATTGACGGCTTTCCGTCTTTTCTTCCAGCCGACCCGTAATTTCTGTCAGTGCGACGGGACTTTCAGTCGGCCGTCCCGTTCCGCGCAAGGGGGCTGTGGCCCGTCCGGGCCGACGGAAAAGCGGGCTTTCTCTTGCTTCGGCGCTCACCTTTCGCTATCTTTGCGCCGTCGAAACGGCCGCCAGTGCCGCATGCCAGTGGAAAACAAGGTGGCAGGGCGGAAAGAACACGAACAAACGCAGCACGATGAAAGTGATTGACCTGGGAGCCACGAACAGTGTGCTCAACCGTTATATGGCCCAGTTGCGCGATGTGGACTACCAGCGCAACCGCACCCTCTTCCGCGGCAACCTGCGCCGCATCGGACACGTCATGGCTTACGAGCTGAGCCGGACGCTCCGCTATTCCGACAAGACCGTTGTCACGCCGCTTGGCGAGAAGCGCGTCTCGACGCCCGACGACCACATCGTCGTCGGCACTGTCCTGCGCGCGGGGCTGGCTTTTCACGAGGGCTTTCTCGACGTGTTCGACGAGGCCGACAGTGCGTTTGTCGCAGCCTATCGCGAGGAAGGCCGGCGCGAGGACTTGAAGATCCGGCTCGAATACATCGCCACGCCGCAGCTCGACGGCTGCACCTTCCTGCTTGTCGATCCGATGCTGGCCACCGGCGGCAGCCTCGAACTGGCTTACAAGGCTTTCCTCGCCGGCGGCAAGCCGGGCCGCCTGCACATCTGTGCCGTCATCGCTGCCCAGGAAGGCGTCGACCACCTGTGCCGCATTTTTCCTTCGGACGACGTCACGCTCTGGTGCGCTGCCATCGACCCCGCCCTCAACGAGGCCGCCTACATTGTGCCCGGTCTGGGCGATGCGGGCGACCTCTCGTTCGGTCCTAAACGTAGTTTTTCCAAAGACTGACGCCCGGAACCGCCGTCCGTAACCTGCGGCTTCACGACCTGCAACGGTTTCCTGCGGCCTGTCCGCTTTTTCTGTTTCCTTTCCGAAAAGCAGAGAAACGACGGCCGCTTCTCCATTTTTATCCACACCCCCGAAAGACATGATGGGAAAGTACAGACAACGCATCAGCAGCGGCATTGTCATGCCGTTGCAGCAATTCATCAAACGTGAAAAGTCGGCCGGCATCGTGCTCGGCCTGAGCATCGTGGCGGCCATGGCCTTGGCCAACTCGCCATGGAGTGAGGCCTATTTCCACCTCTTCGAACATGAGTTCGGCTTTGTCGTCGACGGCGAGCCATACCTCAACTATTCGCTCCATCACTGGATTAACGACGGGTTGATGTCGATGTTCTTCTTCGTGGTGGGGCTCGAATTGAAACGCGAGTTCATCGGAGGCGAACTGGCCGACCCGCGCCACACCGTCCTCCCCATCGGCGCCGCCGTGGCGGGGATGCTCGTGCCCGCTCTCATCTATTCCGCGTTCAATCTCGGGACGTCTGCCGCCGGCGGATGGGGAATCCCGATGGCTACCGATATTGCCTTTTCGCTCGCCATAGTCTACGCATTGGGCGATAGGGTTCCGCTCGTGGCCAAGGTGTTTCTCACGACGCTTGCCATAGTGGATGATCTTGGCGGCGTTGTGGTCATCGCCCTTTTCTATACGTCAGAGATTTCGCTCGTCAATCTCGGCGTGGGCGTGGCTTTCCTCGCAGTGATGTTCACGGCCAACAAAATGGGTGTCAAAAATGTTGTTTTCTACGGTCTGCTGGGCATCGGCGGCGTCTGGACTGCGTTTTTGATGTCCGGTATCCACGCTACGATTGCCGCCGTGCTGGCCGCATTCATGATACCGGCCGACGCCCGCCTGCCCGAGGCCGAATACCTCCGACGCGCCGTCCGCCATTTGCGGGTCTTTGCGGGTTTGAAGCCGAACGGCGTCTCGACGCTCGACGAGGAGCAGGTGGAAGTCATGGCACAGATGCGCGGCGACACGCGTGACGCCATCCCGCCTTCGCAGCGGCTGGAACATGCGATGCATCCCTTTGTCTCGTTCGTCGTCATGCCTGTTTTCGCGTTGGCCAACGCTGGTGTGTCGTTCGCCGGGCTTGATGCCGGGACGGTCTTCTCGACCCATGTTGCCGCGGGCGTCGCAGTGGGCTTGCTGGCGGGCAAGCCGTTGGGCATCGTGCTTTCGACGCTGCTGCTCACGCGGCTGGGCGTGGAACGGCCTGCCGGCCTGACGTGGCGGCGTGTCGTGGGGCTGGGCTTCTTGGCGTCGATTGGATTCACGATGTCCATGTTCATCTCGACGCTGGCTTTCACCGACGCCACGATGCTTCTGCAAGCCAAGCTCGGCATTTTTGCGGCGTCGATAGTTGGCGGAGCCGTAGGATACAGGCTCCTGAAATGAAAAAGCCCGGAGGGAGGCCGTTAGCGTGGTCTCCCTCCGGGCTTCTATGGGGTGGCTTAGTCCTGTTTCGCCGGGGGCGGGTCGAATGGCGCGCGGAATGTGCAGCCGTTGCGCCACTCCGAGCAGCCGTAGGCCGTGTGCCCCCGGATGACCGTGCCGCGGCCGCAAAGCGGACAGGGCTGCCCTTCGCGGATGGCGTCGTGGCGTGCGGCCGGTGTGTGTCCCGGGGCTTTCCCCCTGGCCGCCGTGGCCTTCTTGCCGGAGGCTTTCTTTTTCTTTCCTTCGGCGGGCGTCACGCGGCTGTCGTCGCTTTCCGCATTCTCTTTGGCAGCCTTGCGCTTCGGTTTCGCTTCTTCCGGCTCGACGGTGACGCGGCGGCTCGTGTTGTCGGCCAGGACGTCGAGCACGAGCTGACCGACCATCGTCTTGAGTTCGTCGATGAACTGCCTCGTGTCGTATTCCCGGCGTTCGATGCTCCGCAACTTTTTTTCCCAGATACCTGTCAGTTCCGCGCTTTTGAGCAGCTCTTCCTTGATGAGGCTGATGAGTTCGACGCCGGTCGCCGTGGCAACGAGCGCCTTGCGCACCTTTTTGATGTATCGTCGCCGGAAGAGGGTCTCGATGATGGCCGCGCGTGTCGAAGGACGTCCGATGCCGTTCTCTTTGAGCGCCTCGCGCAGTTCCTCGTTGTCGACGGTTTTTCCGGCAGTTTCCATGGCGCGCAGCAAGGAGGCCTCGGTGTAGGGCTTGGGCGGCGTGGTCATTTTCTGGGCCAGTTTGGGTTCGTGGGGGCCGCTTTCGCCCACGGTGAAGGCCGGCAGGGTGCGCTCTTCGTCGTCTTCCTTCTGTTCGTCGGCATCCTCCTCTTTGTCGTGAGCGAAGACGTCGCGCCATCCCGGCTGGGTGATTTGCTTGCCCGACACCTTGAAGGGAATGTCGGCGGCCTGGCCCAGAACGGTCGTGGTCAGGAAAAGACAGTCGGGGTAGAACGAGGCGATGAAGTGGCGTGCCACGAGGTCGTAGACCTTTCTCTCCTCGGGCGTAAGGGCACGGGCTGGAACTCCGGTGGGGATGATGGCATGGTGGTCGGTGACTTTCGACGAATCGAACACCTTTTTGCTCTTCTTCAAGGGCTTTCCGCGCAGTGGGGCAAGCAGGGCGGCATAGTCAGTGAGGCCGTTGAGGATGCCGGCACACTTGGGATAGATGTCGTCGCTCAGGTAGGTGGTGTCGACGCGAGGATAGGTCGTCACCTTCTTCTCATAGAGGCTTTGGATGAGCTGTAAGGTCTGGTCGGCCGAGTATCCGAACTTGCGGTTGCAGGCCACTTGCAGCGCGGTCAGGTCGAAGAGGCGCGGCGGAGCTTCGCTGCCCTTCTTGGCCGTGACGTCGGTCACTTTGAAGTCGGCCGCTGCCGCTTTTTCAAGGGCCTGGCGTCCCTCGCCCTCACTGCTGAAGCGGCCTTTTGTGGCTGTGAAGACGGTCTGGCGGTAAAGTGTGGTGAGCACCCAGTAGGGCTCGGGTTTGAATTGCTCGATTTCTTGTTGCCGTCGCACGATGAGGGCGAGCGTGGGGGTCTGCACGCGGCCTATGGACAGCGGGCCCGCGCCCTGTCCCTGCTGGCCGAATTTGAGGGTGTAGAGGCGGGTGGCGTTCATGCCTAAAAGCCAGTCGCCGATGGCACGGGCCAGTCCGGCCTCGTAGAGCGACTGGTATTCCGACTGGTCTTTCAGTGTGTTGAACCCCTCGCGGATGGACTCTTCGGTGAGCGAGGAAATCCACAGGCGCTTCACCGGGCAGGTAGCGCCGGCTTTCTGCATCACCCAGCGTTGGATGAGCTCACCCTCTTGGCCTGCATCACCGCAGTTGACGATGCAATCGGCGTTCGCCATAAGGCTTTGGATGACGGCAAACTGCCGGGCGATGCCCCGGTCGGCTTTCAGGCGGATGCCGAAACGGGCGGGGATGAGGGGGAGCTGGCCGAGCGTCCAGCGCTTCCAGACGGGGCTGTAATCCTCGGGGGCTTTCAGTTCGCAGAGGTGACCGAAGGTCCACGTCACTTGGTAGCCGTTGCCTTCGAGGTAGCCCTCGTGGCTTGTCGTGGCGCCCAGCACGTGGGCGATGTCGCGGGCGACACTCGGTTTTTCAGCAATGCAAACAATCATGGTCGTAGTCGGTTGTGAGACAAAAGGCTTGCGTGTCGGTCCTGAACGCCTCGGCTACAGCGGGGGCCATGCGTCCGGCGTCACCCTCGCGGAGCCCGGTGGCGCTGAGCAGCCAGACGCGGTCGGCCATGCGCAGGGCGAGTTCGACGTCGTGCGTGGAGACGAGGATGGCTTTCCTCTCCGTATGCGCCAAGCGGGCAAGCAGGCTGAACAATCCTTTTTTGGCCGGGAAGTCGAGGAAGGCTGTCGGTTCGTCAAGCAGGATGGCCGGTGTCGACTGAGCGAGGGCGCGTGCCACCATGGCCCGCTGGCATTCGCCGTCGCTCAGCGTGCGGACGGGGCGGCGTTCCATGTCCTCGATGGCTGCCAGGCGGAGTGCCCTGCGCACTACGGCGCGGTCGGCTTCGGAGAGCCGCCCGCTGAATCCGGTGTAGGGCGTACGACCTAAGGCGACGAGTTCGCCCACGTGCAGGTAGTCCGTCTCGGGGCGCCCTGTCAGCACGACCGCCACGCGCCGGGCACGCTCTTCGGGCGGGAGGCTGTCGATGGGCACGCCGTCGATGCAGACGCGGCCTGCCAGCGGTTCAGCCAGTCCGGCCATCGTGCGCAGCAGGGTCGATTTTCCTGCGCCGTTCGTGCCCAGCAGGCACGTGAGCGCGCCCGGTGCCAATGTTCCGCACAGTCCCGTCGAGACGGGATGCGTGCGGTGGCGCGAGCGGTAGCCGGTGCAGAGGTTGTCAAGCGTGAACATGGCTGCAAAGGTAGTCATTTTCCGTCAGACGGCGAGAAGGCCGTTCCGCCTGTCTCCCTGTCCGGATTTCCTATCGCCGTACCTGTGGATCCTGTCGCTACGCTCGTTTTTCCTGTCGCCGTACCTGCGATTTCTGCCACGTACAGCGTGAAAACCCTTCCCGTATGTCCCGTATTTGGCCGTCTTGTGCTATTTTTGCCCATAGAACGAGAAAGACAAAACCGCCTGACGATGTACAGACCTCTTACCGATGCTGAAATACGGCAGCTTGAACATCAGGGCTGCCGCGCCGACGAATGGGCGGCCGTGCGTGTGGCCGATGCGTTCCGCCCTGAGACAGTGGCCATGGTGCGCTTTTGCGGCGACGTCCGCCTGGGTGAGTTCGGCCGGCCCGTCGAGCTGGCGCCTGGTGTCCGTGTCCCTTCGGGCGTGACCCGTGCCGTGTTGTCCGACTGTACCGTCGGCGACGGCTGTCTGGTCCGCGATGTCGGCTGCTACCTGCATGGCTACCGCCTCGACGACGGCGCAGTGGTGATGAACTGCGGGACGCTTTCGGCCGATGCTGATGCCGAATTCGGCATGGATGGGGCGATGGCCGAAGCCTCCGACGACACGCCTCGCCGCGTGGCCGCCTGTGACGGGTTGCAGGCTCCGATGGCCGCCCTGATGCTGGCCGAGTCGCCCGCTGCCGTGGCCATGCGCCGCCTGGCCGCCCGCAGGGCTGTGGCGTGGGCGTCGGAAGAGCGCAACGTCGTCGGGCGCGGGGCCGTCGTGGCCAACACGGTGCGCCTTGTCAACACCTACGTGGGCGATGCCTGTGAGGTGAACGGCGCGTCGGCGCTCAACGAGTGCGCCCTGCTGAGCACCGACGAAGCTCCGGTGTGGGTCGGGGCAGGCGTCATTGCCGAAGACACCGTGGTGGGCGCCGGCTCGACGCTCGATGGAGCTGCACGCCTTTACAATTGCTACGTTGGCGAATACATCCGCGTGCGGGGCGTGCAGGCCGCACGCCGATGCTTCTTTGCCGAGACTCCGCCCGACCACGGTACGCCCGAGATGCCTGCCCTGCGGCTTGATGCCGACGGCTGGACGCCCGAGCGGCCTGCTTTCCGGCGGATGACGCCGATGGCCTACGACGAGGCGGTTTCCGACGTAGGGCCGGGCGACGAGACATGCGGCGCCTACCTCAGAACACTCCTTGATGCCTACATGCTGACGCCAGCCGGCATGAGGGGCGACCTCCTTCCGCGCAGTGCCGACGGCCCTGGCGAATGGGTAGCGCCCGGCGGACGGCTTATGCCCCGCAGTCTTTGGGACGCGTGGACCGAAGATTTGGCGGCTGGCTACTACGCCACGTTTGCCGAGGCCGCTTCCGCCCTCGACGACTTGCGTGCCATGCAGGCCGACTGCCTTTGGGCGTGGACCTACGACCGCCTGTTGCGCCGTTACGGCCTCGACACGCTCACTCCTGACGACGTCGCCGACATCCTGCGTGGCTGACGGCTGCCGCTGCCAAACTTTTCGCGCGGCGGACTGTTTCCGGCGGATAAAAAAGTAGTAACTTTGCAGAGGCAGGAAGAAATCCCGGCTTGCATACCGCACCCGGGGTGCGCCACAGTCCTGTCGCGAAGAGGACAAAACAATTTTGAAAAAATACCATTGTTATGGCACAAACACCTGAATTTAAGTATGCGCCCATGTTCCAGCTGGGCAAAGACGAGACTGAGTATTACCTGTTGACCAAAGACTACGTCTCGGTCGGCGAGTTCGAGGGTAAGCCCATCCTGAAAGTAGCACCCGAAGGCCTCACCGCAATGGCTAACGCAGCCTTCCGCGACGTTTCGTTCCTCCTGCGCCGCGCGCACAACGAGCAAGTGGCCAAGATTCTTTCCGACCCGGAAGCCTCGGCTAACGACAAGTATGTCGCGCTCACCTTCCTGCGCAACGCCGAAGTCTCGGCCAAAGGCCAGCTTCCCCTCTGCCAAGACACGGGAACGGCCATCATTCATGGCGAAAAGGGACAGCAGGTCTGGACCGGCTTCTGCGACGAAGAGGCCCTCTCGAAAGGCGTCTATAAAACCTACACCGAAGAAAATCTGCGCTACTCGCAGAATGCTCCTCTCACGATGTACGACGAGGTGAACACGAAGTGCAACCTGCCCGCCCAGATCGACATCGAGGCTACCGAAGGTATGGAGTACCGTTTCCTCTGCGTCACGAAGGGTGGTGGCTCGGCCAACAAGACCTACCTCTACCAAGAGACAAAAGCCCTGCTCAACCCTGACACACTCATTCCCTTTATGGTCGAGAAGATGAAGACGCTCGGCACGGCCGCTTGTCCGCCTTATCATATCGCGTTCGTCATCGGTGGAACTTCGGCCGAGAAGAACCTGCTCACCGTGAAGCTCGCCTCGACGCACTATTACGACAACCTGCCCACCACGGGCGACGAGACAGGGCGCGCTTTCCGCGATGTCGAACTCGAAAAGCGCATTCTTGAAGAGGCACACAACATCGGTCTCGGCGCCCAGTTCGGCGGGAAATACTTCGCCCACGACGTGCGCGTCATCCGCCTGCCGCGTCATGGCGCTTCCTGCCCCGTGGGGCTTGGTGTCAGCTGCTCGGCCGACCGCAACATCAAGTGCAAGATTAACAAGGATGGCATTTGGATCGAGAAGATGGACGACAATCCCGGCAGCCTCATCCCGGCCGAACTGAGGGAGGCCGGCGAAGGCGACGTGGTACGTATCGACCTGAACCGTCCCATGCCGGAAGTGCTCGCCGAATTGACAAAGCATCCTGTGGCCACGCGCCTCAGCCTGAACGGCACCATCATCGTGGCGCGCGACATTGCGCACGCCAAGATCAAAGCACGTCTCGATGCGGGCGAGCCGATGCCGCAATACCTCAAAGACCACCCCGTATACTATGCCGGTCCTGCCAAGACGCCCGCAGGCATGGCCTGTGGGTCGATGGGGCCGACGACGGCCAATCGTATGGACCCGTATGTCGATCTCTTCCAAAGTCACGGCGGCAGCATGATCATGCTGGCCAAAGGTAACCGCACACAACAGGTGACCGACGCCTGCAAGAAACACGGTGGCTTCTACCTCGGTTCGATCGGCGGTCCGGCAGCCATCCTCGCCCAGAACAATATCAAGAGTATCAAGTGCCTCGAATATCCCGAACTGGGCATGGAAGCTGTCTGGCAGATTGAGGTGGAAGACTTCCCCGCTTTCATCCTCGTCGACGACAAGGGCAACGACTTCTTCAAGCAAATCAAGCCCCGCTGCGCCTGTCACTGACAGCCGCCGCTGTCCATCTGCAAACAGCCGGAAGATGCACCCCAGCGGGCAGCCTTCCGGCTGTTTCTGTCACTGCGACGCTTCTTTCTGTCGCTTTGAGTGTTTTTACTATCACTGCGATGTGATTTAGTAGGTAAATAATGTGTAAAATACATAATATGATTCACAGGGCACTTTCTTTTGGCGGGACGCTTTTGCTCCTGCTGATGTGGGCTGGAATGGCTACTTTTGTCCCCGCAGTTTCTCAAACGCTTCCGCCGGCAAGGGCCGACACCGTCCGCGCCGCCAAAGTGCTCTCGTGGGCTGTGGAAGGCGAGGCCGACAGCCTCGACAGAGCCATCGTGCCCGTCATGCGGATCCATCTCAGCGGGAAGCAAATCACGGGAGCCTTCACCCATTTCCTGACGAGCTTCGGGCCGTATGAAGGCCACGGCGCGTGGCAGCAAGAAGAGGTGTCCGGCTTGAAGCGCTATGCGGCGCCCATCCGTTTCGGCAGCCGTGAGTTTGAATTTCAAGTGGCGTTGGATTCGGCCGGAATGGTGAACGGGATTTTCATCCGTCCGGCAAACTTCCCGACGTCCGTGCTGCCCGTCAAAGACAAGGAACCCGGAGTGTCGGCCACGGACAAGGCCGCTGAACCCGGCCTGACCGAGCGGCCTGTGACGGTTGTGACCGGCGATGTCCGCCTGCCCGGCACGCTTACGTTTCCTGCCGACACGACAGACGGTGTGCCCTGCGTGGTGATGGTGCAAGGTTCCGGCCCTTCCGACCGTGACGAAACGGTCGGGCGTTACCATCCTTTCCGCGACATCGCCCATGCACTGGCTCGGAAAGGTATCGCCACCCTGCGTTACGACAAGCGGACGTTCTGCTACCGTGATTCGCTCCACCTGCCGGCTGATTACGACGGCGAGACCGTCGACGACGCCGTCTCCGCCCTCGCCCAGGCCGCAGGGCAGGCCGGTGTCGACGCCGACCGTGTCTACCTGCTCGGTCACAGTCTTGGAGCAATGCTCGCACCGCGCATTGCGCAGCGTGCCGGCCGGTGTCCGGCAGGGCTCATCATGCTGGCTGCACCGGCGGAAAAGCTCACCGTCGCCTTGCGGCGTCAGCTGCGTCACATCAGTCAGCTTCACGGACAGCCGGATACGGCGGTGGAAGCACAGTATGAAGCCATAGTCTGCACGCTTCCCGTGAGCTATCTGGCTTTCGACGAGACTTACGATCCCATCGTCACGATGAGCCGGCTCGACGGTCTGCCCGCCCTTTTCCTTCAAGGCGGCACCGACTATCAGGTGACGACGGAGAGTTTCGGAAAGTGGCGGGCGGCTTTCGGCCACCGTGGCAGAACGGAATTCCGGCTTTATGAAGACCTCGGCCACCTGTTCGTCGCCGGACAGGCGAAAGGGGAAGGCGTCGAAACAAGTCAGGAAGCAAGCGTGGATGTCCGCGTGACTGACGACATCGCCCGTTGGATACACCGTCAATAGGCACAGGAAGCAGAAAGTAAGTGCGGCGGATTCCGATTCGCCGTTTTTGTTGTAACTTAGCCGCCGTAATAACGTTAAGACATACTGACAGTGACACCTATCCGTAGTTTTTCCTCCTTGCCTTCTCTGATGAAAGAAAGCGGCGGGCGTTGTGTGGCCGTCGTCTGCCCCTATGATGCAGCCACCCAGGAGGCCGTCTGCCGTGCTGCCGCGGAGGGCATTGCTCGCGTAGCGCTTGTGGGCGAGGCTGCCCGAATCAGTCGGCTCGACGAACTGCTCGCGTTTTCAGGGCGCGTCACACTGGTTCCGGCCACTACACCCGAAGAGGCCGCCAGCGTGGCCGTCCGCATGGTAAGGCAGGGTGAGGCCGATGTCGTCATGAAAGGCCTGCTGAACACCGACACCCTCCTGCATGCCATTCTTGACAAGGCGTGCGGCCTGCTGCCGCCCGGACGTGTCCTGACCCACGTCATGGCCGCCGAGCTGCCCGGTTTCGGGCGTTTGCTCTTCGCTTCTGACGTGGCCGTCATCCCGCAGCCCACCCTCGACCAGCGGTGGGCCATCCTTGGCTACGGGGCCGCCGTCTGCCGCGCTTTCGGCATCGGGCATCCCCGCATGGCCTTGCTCCACTATTCGGAGAAAGTCAGCGAGCGCGTCCCGCTGACCCTCGACTACCGCGAACTCATCCGCCGCGCCGATGCCGGCGGCCTGGGTGACGTCACGGTCGACGGCCCTCTCGACCTGCGTTGCGCACTCGACGTCGCGAGCGAGCGCATCAAGGGCATCGAGTCGCCCCTCGGCGGCGAGGCCGACTTCCTGCACTTCCCCGACCTCGAAGCGGGCAACCTGTTCTACAAAGCCACTACGCTCCTCTGTCGCGCCCCGGTGGCCGGCATGTTGGCCGGGGCGGCGTGTCCTGTCGTGCTCAGTTCGCGCAGCGACGGCGCCGGCGACAAGTATCTCAGCTTAGTCTTCGCTCTCTTTGCGGCTGCCCGCATGGAGGGCTATGGCCGCGTAAGCCTTTCCTGATAATCCGACGTACATGTACATTCTAGCCATCAATCCCGGGTCCACCTCGACCAAGATTGCCGTCTATGACGACGAGAAACCGATCCTCCTCCACACGATTCACCACAGCGTGGAGGAACTTTCCGCCTTCGTCCATCTGACCGACCAGTACGCTTTCCGTAAGGACCTTATCCTGGCTGAGCTGCGCCGTGTCGGCATCCCTTTCCGTTTCGACGCCATTATCGGGCGCGGGGCGCTTACGAAGCCCATCACGGGGGGCGTCTATGAAATCAACGAGGCCATGCGCCGCGATGCTGAGCAGGCGCCCCGCAAGCACGCCTGTAACCTCGGTTGCCTCATCGCCGCCGAGCTGGCCGCACAGCTGCCCGGATGCCGCGCCCTGACGGCTGATCCGGTCGTGGTGGACGAACTCGATGACATCGCCCGCCTCACGGGGTCTCCCCTGCTGCCGCGGCGTTCCATCTGGCACGCCCTTAACCAGCGCGCCATTGCCCGCCGTTATGCCCGCGAGCATGGCCTGCACTATGAAGACCTGAACCTCATCGTCTGTCACCTCGGTGGAGGCATCACCGTGGCTGCCCACCGTCAAGGGCGTGCCGTCGACGTGAACAACGGCCTTGACGGCGAAGGCCCCATGTCGCCCGAACGGGCCGGCACGCTCCCCACGGGCGAACTCATCAACCTCTGTTTTAGCGGCCGCTTCACCCGCGAGGAACTCCTGCGCCGAGTCTCGGGCCATGCCGGCTTGGTGGCTTATCTCGGGACGACGGACATGAAAGAAATCCTCGCGCGCATCGAAGCCGGCGACGAACAGGCACGCCTTGTGGTCGACGCCATGATCTTCCAGATAGCCAAGGCCATCGGCGCCGAGGCCACCGTGCTCTACGGAAAAGTCGACGCCATCCTCATCACGGGAGGCATAGCCTATGCCCCTATATCACCCAGCGCATCCGCGAACGCGTCCGCTTCATCGCCCCCGTCGCCGTGTTCCCCGGGCAGGACGAGATGCAGGCTCTTGCGATCAACGCCCTCGGCGCCCTGCGCGGCGAACTCGAAGTGAAGACCTATGCCTGACTCCCGGCTTCGGGGCGCTACGGTCGCAGTGAGCGTTTTTTCAGTCGCTGCTTCCGTAAAAACTGTCGGCGTGCCTGTTTTTTGTATCCGGCTGGTAGCCGGTGTACGACGTATGGAGTGAATTATGTAATTTTGCCACACTCATGACCGAACCGTCACTTAAAGAGAAAACTGCCCGGGGCCTTCTGTGGGGAGGGCTGTCGAACGGGCTGCAACAAGGGCTGAACCTTTTGTTCGGCATCCTGCTGGCGCGCATGCTGACGCCGGCGGACTACGGCATGGTGGGCATGCTGACCATCTTCTCGCTCATTGCGGGCACGTTGCAGGAGAGCGGTTTCATCTCAGCCCTGGCCAACCGTCGCGAAGTCAGCCAGCGCGACTACGACGCCGTCTTCTGGTTCAGTGCGGGCGTGAGCCTTGTGCTTTATGTCGTTCTCTTTTTCATGTCGCCGCTCATCGCGCGCTTCTATGGCGAACCGGAACTGACACCGCTGGCGCGCTATTCGTTCCTCGGCTTTCTCATGGCAAGCCTCGGCACGGCGCCGTCGGCCTATCTTTTCCGCAACCTGATGGTCAGGCAGAAAGCCCAGGCAGCTGTCGTGGCCCTCGTCCTTTCCGGGACGGTGGGCGTGGCGCTTGCCTATAACGGGTTTGCCTATTGGGGCATTGCTACGCAGAGCCTTGTCTATACGGCTACGGTGACGGCTTGTTATTGGATCTTTTCGCGTTGGCGGCCTACACTGCGTGTCGACTTCCGTCCGCTGCGCGGCCTCTTTGCTTACAGCAGCCGCCTGATTGTGACAAATCTCTTTACGCATGTGAACAACAACTTCTTCTCCGTCATCCTCGGCCGCTTCTATACGGGCGCGGACGTGGGCAACTACAATCAGGCGAACAAGTGGAACACGATGGGCCACTCCCTCATCTCGGGCATGGTGGGCGGTGTGGCCCAGCCCGTGCTGGCCCAAGTGGGCGACGACGCCGGCCGACAGGCCCGCGTTTTCCGCAAGATGCTGCGTTTCACGGCGTTTGTTTCCTTCCCTGCCATGCTGGGGCTTTCGCTTGTGGCTCCCGAGCTGATCACCATCGCCGTCACCGACAAGTGGGCAGCCAGTGCCGACATCCT
>UMEP01047810.1_pt1 | contig 16581 bp, 13 predicted proteins | sample 1964771 | NCBI WGS metagenome assembly UMEP01 (sample SAMEA4836022, study PRJEB28245) | human gut metagenome | biome: gut microbiome; material: fecal sample | place: Denmark | collected 2008 | reverse complement strand
CTTCGTTCTTCACTTAAATATGCTCTTCGTTCTTCACTTAAACATGCTCTTCATTTAATAGTTTCAATTGGACTTATATTTTTTCACTTTTAATTTTTAATTCTTACCACGGCTACCCGTGGTAAGCAGTGGTAAGTAGTGACAGGTAGTGACAGGTACTTTTATAACTTTTATAATTATACGCGCGAAAAAAAATAAAATACCCCTATAAGGTGCATATCTTTTTTTTTATTTACGTATATATGAAAAGTTTACAAAACAGCCTGTCACCCTGTCACCACAAGCAGCGAAGAAATGAGCCTGAATTTGCAGGGGAAACGATGTAAATATCATATATCCAATATGTTACAAGTTTATGTCCCTTTAATGAAAGGCTATGTAACGATATACAACCTTGTTGCAGGATTGCAGTAAAAAGGTCAAATTCTTTTTTTCAAAAGAAATAAAAATAGAAAACGAAAATGTAAAGATTTATTATCTTTTTTATTTTTTCCGGAAAAAAGAAATCACCTTTTCGGGTAATATTTTGTAGAATAAAAGCATAAAATTATTCAGATGGATAATTGGTAGAAACTCGCTTGATTACTACTCAAAAATCGCCTGGTTTTGCTACAAAACCCGCTTGCTTTTCAAAATTGTAATACTTCAAAATATAAATACATCACAGATGGCAGCCTTCGTTTATATGCCGTTTCTGCAACGTTTACCGGTATAATTAATGTTGGTTGTCATCTTTCTCAAAAAACGTTTTTCTTCTGAAAAAGTACATTTTAAAAATATGATACAGATTCAAGATAAGTCAAAGTGTTGTGGATGTTGTGCATGTGTTGATGTTTGTGCGCATCATGCAATTACATTGAAGACAGACATTGAAGGCTTTTGGTATCCGGAAGTCGATAAGGACAAATGTGTTGATTGTGGTTTATGTGAGAAAGTATGCCCAGAACTGCATATCTTAGATTTAAAAAAGAATGATTTTGAGAAGCCGGCCCATACGATAGCTGCTATCAACAAGAATATGAGTGTTCGTTGGGACAGTACTTCCGGTGGCGCATTTTCTGCCTTAGCGGATGTTATGTATGCTCAAGGTGGTTATGTCAGTGGTGCTGTGTATAATGATGACTTTTCCGTAAGTAATTATATTTCTAATAACCAAGAAGATTTAAAAAGATTACGCAGTTCAAAATACTTGCAAAGCAAGGCTGAAGGATTATACAAACAGATAAGGGATTTATTACGTAATGGTGAAAAGGTGTTAGCATGTGGAACTCCATGCCAAATGGCCGCATTACGTTCATTCCTGAGGAAAGATTACGACAACTTGACTATTGTAGACTTTATATGCAGAGGGGTAAATTCACCTAAAGTATATAGGAAGTATTTGGATTCTTTGGAACGGAAATACGGTGGTAAGGTTGTATACGTCAAGGCAAAAAATAAGGAATTAGGTTGGAGAAACCTTACGCGTAAGGTCGTTTTTGATAATGGTAAGGTTTATTATGGTGTGCGTATGGACGATGATTTCCGTCGTGGCTACCATACTAATGTTTTCTGCCGTCCCAGTTGTTACCATTGTCAGTACAAGGGCTTTCCACGTATGGCCGACATAACAATTGCAGATTATTGGGGAATAGAAAACGTTGATAAAAATCTGGACAATAACATAGGTACCTCAATGATATTACTCAATTCGAAAAAAGGTATTGAGTATTTTGAACAAGCAAAAGAAAAGTTCGAATGGAAAGAGACAAGATTTGAGTCAATATTGCCTGGCAATATAGCGTTGCGCAAACCTATTGAACCCGCTAAAATAGATAGAAAAGCATTCTTTGAAGATCTTGATAATGGTACTTTTGATGATGTAGTAAAAAAATATTTTCCGAAAAATAATATTAATTCGCTTTCTTTAAAACAAAGAATTAAAAATGTAATAAAGCCATATTATTTTATATATAAGAAGTTTGGTTTCTCTTTTAGAGCATATATTAATTTCATAAAGATAAATTACCGAAAGAATACATCTTGCAATTTTAAGGAAGGGCATGTGATTTATACAATGCCAAGTTCTGTATTTGATATTCACCCTTCTGCAAAAATAAATATCCAAGCACCGTTACTTTATGGAAATAATTCTGTAAAGGGATTGAGAATGCCGACATGTCTTAGGATGGAAGCTGGTACGACTTTGGAAATACATGACGGTCCGTTAACAAGATATGGCAGGATGCCATATAATTTACGATATGGTGCTTATATAGAGATTGTTAATGGAGGTAAATTAGTTATTGGGCAGGGTGCTGCTAATGTTGGTCTTACCATCATGTGTGCAAAAGAAGTAACAATCGGTAACGGAGTCAGAATAGGGCGTAACGTGTCTATCCGTGACTGGAATGGACCACATGTCATTATCAATGACCATTATCACAACCATGCACCAATACATATAGAAGACAATGTATGGCTTTGTTCTGGTTGTACAGTTATGCCGGGAGTGACAGTAGGCAAAGGTTCTGTTATCGCTGCAAATGCAACTGTAACAAAAGATGTACCTCCACACTGTGTAGTAGGAGGTTCTCCTGCAAAGATTATAAAGGAAAATATAGAGTGGTATTAATATTTATTGTATAATATGAATATTTTAATAATAGGTGGGACTGGTGTAATAAGTACGGCTGTAACAAAAGAAGCATTATCTCGTGGCTATAGTATAACTATGATTAATAGAGGTAATAATCTTAAAGTTATACCAAAAGGGAATGTAAAAGTAATAATATCCGATAAGAGGAATTATAAATATTTAGAGAAAGAGCTGGAGAATACTGTCTTTGATGCAGTTGTTGATTTTATAATATATGATAAAGCTAGTTTAATTGAAGGATTTAGATTTTATTCTAAATTCGCCAAACAATATGTATTCATATCTTCATGTGGTGTATATGATAAAAGAATTCAAGGAATTCTCGATGAAAATAGTCCAAAGGTTTTGGATGGATGGAATTATAGTAAGAACAAGTGGGAATGTGAAGTAGAGTTATGTAAATTAGCTAAGGAAAATAATATAAACTATACAATAGTAAGACCTGCGATAACTTATGATAATACCCGTATTCCTTATGGTATTATGCCTCCTTATGGTTATCATTGGACTTTAATATCTAGAATACTTAATCATAAGCCTATTATAACATGGAAAAATGGTGAGGTTTATTATAATATGATGAGGGTTGAGGATTTTGCTGTAGGTTTTGTTGGATTATTGGGAAATAGCAAAGCTTATAATGAAGCATTTAATATATGTGGGGATGAAACTACAACATACGCTCAAGTCTTAAATGTTTTATCAGATATTATAGGTGAAAAAATTATAACCATTGATATCCCAACGGATTTTTACGGAAATGAGTTGGGGGCAAAAAAAGGAGAACTTATTGGAAGAAGTTACTGTTCAAACAATAGTAATAAAAAGATAAAACAATTAGTACCAGATTTTAGGCAGAATATTTCCTTACATGATGGATTGGAGATGACGTATAGATCATATTTGAATAATAATTATCAACGCGGTATTGATTGGGAATACGATGCTGATACTGATAGAATTGTAAAAAAGTGGTGTAAGAGTAATAAATATGATGCAACTCAATATAATTTAAGGTTCATTGATTATTTAGGTAACGCAAAGTTTTCTGATAAAATTAAATATTATATGACTTTTCATAAAACGAGATTTGATATATTAGTTATGAATAAATGTATGTCAATAAGAAAACGTATTATATATAAAATGAAATCTTTATTTTAATAAAGTTGCCTTTTATCAAGAAAATAAAATATGTCAGAACAATTAACGTCCAATAAAACCATAGCCAAGAATACCATATTTTTATATTTTCGAATGATGTTTACAATGGCAATTTCATTGTATACATCTCGTGTTATATTGCAGAAATTGGGTGTTCAAGATTATGGTATTTATCAAGCTGTAGGTGGAATTGTTGGTTTCCTTTCTTTTATTAATGGGGCTTTAAGTACAGGCTCATCTCGGTTCTTGACATTTGCTCTTGGTGAGGGGGATAAGAAAAAGTTAAGAAGAACATTTTCTACAACTTTAATAGTTCATATTGTCCTTGCTGTTTTTATCGCTATTGTAGCAGAATTGGGTGGGTTGTGGTTTATAGAACATAAGATGGTCATTCCTTCAGATAGGATAGATGCTGCTGTATTTACATTTCATCTTTCAATAGTAACAGCATTGTTAACGTTGACCCAAGTTCCATACAATGCATGTATTATTGCTCATGAAAGAATGTCTATATTTGCGTATATCAGCATCGTTGAGGTTTCTTTAAAACTTATCATAGTCTATTTATTAACAATATGGAGCTTTGATAGATTAATGCTATATGCTTCTTTATTATTTGTTGTTCAGGCTGGTCTTATGGTTTTCTATCGTTATTATTGTTCTCGTAATTTTGTGGAAAGTCGTTTTAAATTAATTTTTGATAGAAGCATTTTCAAGGAAATAGCAAGTTTTTCTGGATGGAGTCTTTTCTCAAATGCTTCGATAGCATTGAACAGTCAAGGCATCCTTCTTTTATTAAATATGTTTTTCAGTCCAGCAGTAGTTGCAGCACGTGCTATTTCAATTCAAGTAAACATGGCAGCAAATCAGTTTGTTAGTAATTTTAGAACTGCTGTTAATCCACAGATAGTAAAAAAATATGCATCAAAAGACTATGAGGGAAGTAAGCATTTATTACTTTCCTCAACTAAATATTCCTATTATTTGATGTTGATTTTAGCACTCCCAATTTACTTTTCTGCCGATCAACTTTTGCATATATGGTTAGGTGTTGTGCCAGAATACACTACAATATTTTTACAAATTATAATAATTCAGAGTTTGTTCCAAGTATTTGATACTTCATTCTATACAGCCCTTTATGCAAAAGGTCAATTACGTGAAAATGCCATTTTATCACCTTTATTTGGATTTATAAGTTTTCCGATTGTTTATTTCTTATTTAAGGCAGGTTTTTCACCGGTAACCCTTTCATTGGCAAATCTTGTTTCATATGCCATTTTAGGAGTAATAGTAAAACCTATACTTGTAATAAATATCGTAAATTATAATAGAAGTGATATTTTTAACGTGTTTTTCATCTGTGCAAAAGTTTCTATTATTGCAATTATTATACCTTTAATTGTGTATTTTAAAATTGAAAATATAACCACAAATATGTGGATACAATTCATATTATTAGTAATAATTTCAGTGTCAAGTGTTATAATGTCAATATGGACATTCGGACTTGATAGTGAGACTAAAATAAAAGTCTTGTCTTTGATAAAGAAAAAAATATATATTCACATTTGATAAAAAAATATATATATGAGGATCGGAATACTAACTCTTCCACTTCATACAAATTATGGCGGTATATTGCAGGCTTATGCTTTGCAGACTGTATTGGAACGTATGGGGCATGAAGTACATGTGATAGAAAAGAAAAGGCAACCATTATCTATACCAATACAAAAAATACCTTTTTGTTATGGAAAACGAATAGTAAAAAACATTATTGGTCGGAAGTGTCCAATTTTTTATGAACGGAAATATAACCGCGAACAACCAATAATACGCCAAAATACTGATAAGTTCATAAAAAAATATATTCATATAGCTGAATACGATGATTTTTTTGATATTAATGAATCTGAATATGATGCTATTGTTGTAGGTAGTGATCAGGTATGGAGACCAAAATATTTTGGTCAAAATCGAAATGAGAATGCATATCTGAAATTTGCAGAAGGTTGGAACATAAAGCGTATAGCATACGCTGCTTCTTTTGGTACAGATGATTGGGAATATAATTCTAAACAGACATCTGAATGTGGTAGATTATTACGAATGTTTGATGCGGTATCTGTAAGAGAAGATTTAGGTGTCGATTTGTGTAAAAGATATTTTGGTGTAGAAGCACAGCATGTGTTAGATCCAACGATGCTTTTGGTAAAGGAAGACTATATAAAATTATTCGAAGCTGCAAATACTCCTAAGAGTAATGGTAACCTTTTGTGTTATATATTGGATGAAACGGAAGAGAAGACAGCGTTAATAAAAAGCATTGCAGGTGAAAAAGGACTGATACCTTTTAATGTAAAATCGATTAGTGATGATATAAACTCACCTCTTTCTGAAAGAATACAACCATCATTAGAGCAATGGTTACGTGGCTTTTATGATGCAGATTTTGTAATTACGGATTCTTTCCATGCTTGTGTTTTTTCAATTATTTTCAATAAGCCGTTTATTGTATATGGCAATGTTAATCGAGGATTGTCACGTTTTATTTCTCTTTTAAACATGTTTGGATTGAAAGACAGATTGGTTTCAACTGTTGATGAAATATGTAATTTAAAGAGTATAGGATATGAAAAAGTTTGTGATAAGTTAGAATCATTAATAAAGCAATCTAAAGACTATTTATTACAGCAATTAAGTTAAAATATGGAAAATCCAAGAATATCAGTTATCGTACCAGTTTACAATGTAGAGAAATACCTTCCTCGTTGTATAGATAGTATACTAGCACAGACTTTCACGGATTTTGAATTGTTGTTGATAGATGACGGTAGTTCAGACAATAGCGGAAAGATTTGTGATAAATATGCAAGAAAAGATAAGCGTATCAGAGTGTTTCACAAGGAAAATGGTGGGGTAAGTTCGGCTAGAAACATTGGGCTGGATAAAGCTAAAGGGGAATGGATTACTTTCGTAGATAGTGATGATTATGTCGGGAAGAATTGGTTAACATATTTTTATCCTACTGACAAGGATAAAGGATATTTGAGGGTGCAAGGTTATGAAATAATACAAAGTAACCAGAGGACATGCATTATATCTTCACAAAGTATCTTTTTTTGTACAAAATCTGAAATTTTAAAAAACATCATAGAATTAGAAAGTTCTAAAATACTTTTATATAAAACGCCATGGAATAAGATGTATTCAAATTCCGTAATTAAAAAGAACAATATTTATTTTGATGAGTCTGTTTCACTTGGCGAGGATTACTTATTTACATTAAATTATTTGTGCCATATAAATACTTTAAACATTATCGAATGCCATGAATACAAATATATTAATGACAATTCTACATTAAGCAAAAAAACTTACCCGGTTATAATTATGCTAAAATGGTTTTATAAGTTCAAAGATGTTTGTATATTATTGGCTGAACAATCTGATTATTATGATTTTTATTATTATGAATTAAGTATGCAATTACAATCATTGTTTAGAAGGGGTTTTAGAAGCGGTTCTTGTCTATGGAAAGATAAAATACAAATATTAGATTTATATAAAATGGAGCGATGCTCTTATATGGATTCTTATTTTAAGTTCCCATATAGTCTCATTAGCCATGTTTATTTTTTGCCTACAAATTTGTGTGCACTAATTTTTACAGTTTTATTTAAAATGTTTTCTAATGTAAAATGATTCCATATTTATTCGTTTTTTGCGTTTCTATTTTTTTTACATATCTCGCAGATAGATATTATAATAATAAATTTGTTTTTTGTTTGTTCTCTATTTTTGCTTTAACTCCTACTATTTTGTTAGCAGGATTTAGAGATAATACTATTGGTACTGACATTCAGACTTACGTATTGAGTACATTTTATATGGCAGGACAATATAGTGATTGGGGAGACTTTTTTTCAGAAAGTAATATTGATCTGTTTTTTGCGACTTTAATATATATATCAAATAAATTTTTTAATGACATAAATGGAGCATTAATTGTTATATCTGCTTTTACTATAATATGTATTTATGTCGCAATAGTAAAAATGCGACAATATCTTTCCATGTCATTTTCTATGTTTGTTTATTTATTTTCTTTTTATAATTTATCCTTAAATCTAATGCGGCAAAGCATGGCAGTATCCATATGTTTGTTTTTATTTGTTATGATTTTTCATAAAGAATATATAAAAGCAATTATTGCTAGTGTTTTAGCTTTTTATTGTCATAGTTCTAGCGTGTTTTTTATCTTACCTGTAATTATATATATGTTTCTTCATTATAAGCTTATACATGGTAAGCCTGTGTGGAAATGGTTAATAATTTATTTTTTCTCACTTCCATTATTATTTGTTTTATTTGATTATGTGTTGACATTTTTTGTAGATATCGGACTATTCAGTGAAAAATATCTAATGTATTCTACAAGTAATCAACACGGAGGCACAAGTGTAAATACAATTTTTATTTTAATATATATTACATTTACAGTTATCATATATAATATGATAAAGTCTTATGGCAAAAATTTAAATTATACATATTCGTTATTAATTGTATATTCAACATTAATTATAGGCCTATTATCTACAATAAGTATTTGGGCAGGAAGGTTGTCTTTGTATTTCCAAATTATAACTGTTATTATGTTCCCCATATTGATTAGTAATTTACCATCTAAAAAGAAAGTGGCATATAAATCTGTTTTTGCGGTTTTAATAACCTTTTATTGGTGGTATACATATATAATCAACAATGTGAGTGAAACTTATCCATATTCATCAAAAATATTGGGAATATAGGATTTTACATTAATATCAAGCATTTTTTGCTTGGTAAGCAAGCCTTCAATTTTGACTTATTATGTATAAAATATACTTTTGTGATTTCAATTTAAATTCATTTTATACTAATGTAATTAATATTCATCAAGTAAACAATCATCTTGTATTAAGACTCAAGTGAAATTTAATTATTATGATACTATCAAATAAAGATAAAAGGATATATATTGAAGCAGATATCAATAATACAAGAGAGGTAAAGGGAAAGAATATGTACCTTGAATATCTGAAAGGAAATATAAGAGCTTTTGCTAAATATAAGTTTATAATTTTACTGCGAAATTTAGAATATTATACAAATACAAAAGATAATAACATTTTTCACAAACTATTATATTTATGTTATAAACATAGATTTGAACGGTATCAAATAAAAACTCAGATTTTCATCCATCCTAATGTTTGTAGTAAAGGGCTAAATATAGAGCATCCTGGTTTCATATGGGTAGATAATTCATCTGTGATTGGAAAAAATTGTACAATATTACCAAGGGTTCTATTGGGTAAGAAAAAGCCTGATATTGTGGCTCCTTGTATATTTATTGGTGATAATTGTTACATAGGAACAGGGGCAACTATTCTTGGACCTGTTAAAATTGGTAATAATGTTGTAATTGCTGCAGGTAGTGTTGTTATACATGATGTTCCTGATAATTGTATGGTAGCAGGTAATCCTGCTATTGTTAAGAAAAAAATCAATATTAAGGATGTTTATGACTATAGACTATGATAAAGGTTCTTCAGATTCTTACGTATATCAAGAGCGGTGGTGCTGAGGCTGTTGTATATAACTATTATCAGCATATTGACAGAAATAAGATTCATTTTGACATTGTTGCTCTTTATGATGATCAAGAACAGTTTCTTGCTTCAAAATTTCAATCATTAGGTGCTAACATTTTTTATTTGTCCCACAATCCTATAAAAAGATTAATAGAGGTTAATGATATAATTAAGGCTGGAAATTACGATATTGTACATTCGCATTGTGAATTCTTATCAGAATTTTACCTATTGATAGCGAGATTTAATGGTGTAAGAGTACGAATTATGCATTCACATATTGCAAATTCAAATGTATCTAAGGTGAAAAAACTGTACAGGCCTGTTGGGCGATTCCTTGCAAAACGTTCAGCCACAGCCTTTTTTGCATGCGGAAAGAAAGCTGCGATAAGTTTGTGGGGACAGAAGTATTATGAGAAAGGGAAATGCTACATTGTTAATAATGCTGTAGAGTTGGAACGTTTTTGCTTTTCTTCTGATAAGCGGAACAAACTGCGTGAATCTATGGGTTGGTCAGACAAACATGTTTTAGTAAATGTAGGGAGGTTAAATTTTCAAAAAAACCATAAGTTTCTTATTTACCTATTCTCAAGATATTCCAAGTATGATGAAAAAGCAATATTGGTATTGATTGGAGACGGAGAACTTAAAGACTTTGTTAAAAGTGAAGCTGACAGATTGGGACTTTCAGACAAAATAGTAATGCTTGGGAATAGACGTGATGTGCCAGATTTGCTCAATGCCTGTGATTGTTTTATATTACCATCCTTATTTGAAGGCTTACCTGTTGTGGCTATAGAAAGTCAAGCCAATGGCTTGCCTATAATTATGGCAGATACAATAACAAAAGAATGTAATATTACGAACATCGTGCAATATCAATCTCTATTTTCTCCGATAAATGTATGGATTGCATGTATCAAGTCAATGTTACATAAAAAAACAGATCGAAGAAATTACAATGAAATTGTCGGAAAAGCCGGGTACGACATAAATACAGAAGCCTGCCATCTTCTGAATAAATACGAGGAATTATTAAATCAATGAAATGAAATATTTAGTAGCTGTATTATTATTTTTATTTCCTGTTAGATTCGTGAATATTTGTTGTAAATGTTTACGTTATAAAGGCCTAAATGTCCATGGTAAGAATATTAAAATTGGTTTTTCACTAATTCTATGTGATAAAATTGATTTGTCTGATAATTCACGGATTGGACATCTTAATTTAATTAAGTGTAAGAATTTATCAATGGTAAATAGTAAGATTAATCACCTGAATTTCATTAGAGGAGATTTTTCTATAATTATGAAAATTGGGTCATGGATTAATAATCAAAATAAAATATCAGCAATTGATAATGCTTATCATAATGTAAATCTGGTTTTGGAAGAAAGAGCAAAAATAGGGGTAAAGCATTTATTAGATATGACTGATAGCATTTTTATAGGAAAAGATAGTATGTTAGCTGGAGCTGATACTCAAATATGGACTCACAATTTTTATTTTTCAAAGAATTCATCCAAGATTGCACGTGAAGATGCTCCAGTTATTATAGGGAAAAATTGTTATATCGGAGCAAGATGTACAATAATGGCAGGTGTAAATATATCTAACGGTATTACAATAGGAGCACATTGCTGTGTTCCTAAAAGTCTGTTGAACAGGGATTATATGTAGGACAAGGATTACGGTTTATTGAATTTGATCCAGATAAGAGAATGGATAGCCTTGGTGTATCTGTATATAAAGATTTTATTTTTAGAAGAAAACAGAATGTTGAAGAATATACTGATAATTAATGATTTTGCATATATTAATGGAGGAGCAGGAAAAGTTGCTATAAATAGTGCCATTGGTCTAAGTAGAATTGGTTACAATGTGACGCTATTTACAGCCGTTGGTCCGATAGACGAATCTTTAAAACTGACAAATGTCAGAGTTATTTGCTTATGGCAAAAAGATATACTCTCAGATTCAAACCGATTACGGGCAGTTAGGCAAGGAATTTGGAATGAATATGCCAGAAAAGAATTCGAAAAATTGTTGATCGGTTTAAATCCTCAAGAGACGATAGTACACTTTCATGCATGGATAAAAGCTTTGTCTCCTGCTTTGTTTAAGCCTATAGAGAATTTAAAATTTAAATTAGTTATAACTCTGCACGATTATTTTCTGTTTTGTCCAAATGGTGGCTTATTTAATTATCAGAATTTGAAAATATGTAATATAAAGGCTTCGTCAGTCGGTTGCTTGTTGTGTAATTGTGATGTAAGAAGCTATCCTCAGAAAATATGGCGTTATTTGAGACAAATGGTGCAATGGAAATTTGTTAAAAGTATCAAGAATATAAATATAATTTATATTTCAAAATTAAATAGGGAAGTTTCATATCCATATTTAAAAGATATTTCAAATAAATGGTATTTTGTACAGAATCCAATAGATATAAATCATCGGGCAGTTGTAGATGTGCGAAATAATGAGAAATATTTATTCATTGCACGTTTGTCATCAGAGAAAGGTATAGGATTATTTTGTAAAGCTATGAGAGACCTGCATTTGAAAGGATGTGTTCTTGGTGATGGTTATTTAAAAGACAGGTTACAAAAAGAATACCCTGAAATAGAATTTAAGGGGTGGGTGTCTGGAAAAGAGAAAGACGAATTAATAATGCAAGGTAAGGCTTTAGTTTTCCCGTCGTTGTGGTATGAAGGTGCACCATTGACAATTGTAGAGATGAAGTCATACGGTATTCCATGTATTGTTCCTGACAAATGTTCTGCTAGTGAAGAAATTATTGATGGGAAGACAGGTTTTATCTTTAAATCAGGAGTTTTAACATCTTTAGAGGATGCAATCATGAAATATGAAAAAGTAGATAGGAATATCATGCAAAAAAATATTATTGAAGATTTTAATCCTGGAAAATACATGTTGGTAAACCATTGTAGGAGGTTATTAGATGTTTATTCGGATATTTTGAGTGGTTGTTAATTTTTAATTAAAAACAATATTATGATTAAGAAATTGCACTATGTTTGGTTTGGCCAGAAACAATTACCAGCAAATGTCAGACAGTGTATTGATAGTTGGAAAAAATATTGTCCGGATTGGGATATAATACAATGGAATGAAGATAATTTTGATGTTCAAAGATTTAGATGGGTCAGAGAAGCTCTAAAAGTTGGCAAGTATGCATTGGCAGCAGATTTTGTACGTCTATATGTTTTAAAACACTATGGAGGAGGGTATTTGGATACAGATGTACAAATATTGCGTAATATTGAGAATGTAATTGACGGAGCATTTGTTTCAGGAATAGAGAATCACAACATTGGTACTAATGAATTAGAAGGTGTGACCGAAGACGGTTATTATATTAAAACAGGTAAACAATGTTGGTCATTCTGTCTGCAGGCAGGTTTTATGTATTCCGAACCTAATCATCCCTTTATTAATTATTGTATGGAAAGTCTTTATAAAAATGGAGACAAACCATTTATTAATTTGGATGGAACCATTAATGCTGTTGTAATAGATTCATTAATGATGATGGCTTTAAGAGATAAATACGGGATTATTTATAGAGATACTACACAAGTATTGCCGGATAATATCAAGATTTATGTGAGTTCTGTCTTTGCAACAAGGAGATCAAGAAATAAGGATTCGTATATGATACATTGGTTTGACCAATCGTGGAGAGAAAATGATCTGATTTCTATGAGGTTGAAAAAATTTATAAAGAAATATCTATATTTCTTGTACAGGAAATTATAATTAAAACGTATTTATATGCGAATTCTTCATATTTCAAAATATTATTATCCTTATATTGGTGGTGTAGAGAACATCTGTAAATATCTTGTAGAGGGTATGCCACAATATGAATGTGCTGTGTTGTGTTTCAACGATAAGCGTGATGATGTTGTTGAAAAAGTTAATGGAACAACTGTTTATCGGGTAGGAACGAAAATAAACATTGCAAGACAGGCTTTATCTTTATCTTATTTCCCGATGATGAAACGGGCAATAAAAGAATTTAAGCCTGACATAATACAATTTCATTGGGCAAATCCATATCCTGCTGCGGTGTTGATGACAATGATTCCAAAGAACGTGAAGTTGGTCGTCCATTGGCACATGGATATCATAAAACAGAAAAAGATTTATCCTTTAATAAAGCCAATAGAAAAGGCTTTACTTAAGCGGGCTGATTTGGTAGTTGTTACAAGTCCGACATATAGGGATGCATCGGTTCCGTTACAAGCTTTTAAAGATAAAGTGAAGATATTACCTTGCGCAGTTGATGAAGATAATTTTGTTTTGAGAAATGGTGACTTGGAGAAAATAGAAGAGATAAAGAAAAGATACGGGAATAAGCCGATTGTGTTTTTTGTTGGTAGACATATTCAATATAAAGGTTTACCGCATCTTATTGAAGCTGAGAAGTTCGTAAAATCCGATTGTGTTTTTGTAGTAGCAGGAAACGGTCCTTTGACAGACGAACTGAAAGCTAAATGTAATTCTTCGCGTGTGTTTTTCGTTGGTCGTTTATCAGATGAGGATTTAAAGCTTCATCATTATGCTGCATCTGTATTTGCTTTTCCTTCAGTAACAAAGAATGAGGCTTTTGGAATCGCTTTGGCTGAGGCCATGTATTGTGGAACTCCTGCTGTAACATTTACAATTCCTGGTAGTGGCGTTAATTGGGTGTCTTTAAATGGTGTAACCGGAATTGAGGTGCCAAATGGTGATGATGAGGCGTTTGCGAAAGCGATAGACACGTTATTGGAGAATAAAGAATTATATAGGGTTTATGCAGAAAACGGAATGAAACGTGTCAAAGAAAAATTCACAATTCCATCCATGACAAATACAATGGAAGGGTATTATAAGGATCTGATGATCACCAAAAAATGATGGTGAAATTATTTATTTTGTACTTAAAACATAAGGTAAGGATTTTATAACTAGTTCTTCGTGTTTGTCAATATAGGCTAAAATAGATCCATTTTTTATAAGCTGGATTGTTTTTAGATCATTGACAATAATGTCTTTTATTGGCATTTTATATATAATTCCAAGGACATCAAGTTGTTGGGCTGTTTTAAATTCGTAACCAACTTGTATATTTATTTCTTTCCAAGTTTTATTCATAAAATATAGTTTCACAAGCTTGTGAAATAAAAACAAGTTCTTATTCTGTTTGTTCCAAGAGCATCTAAACAATATACTTTGTGCAAAAATAATATAAATATCGAATAATTACAAAATAATACTGAAATGTCTAGTATAAAATTTGAGGTTGTCCCAAATTAGATTTGGACAACCTCTTTTTTATGTGCGCCTGATAGGACTCGAACCTACACAGCGTAAGCTACTAGATCCTAAGTCTAGCGCGTCTACCAATTTCGCCACAGGCGCGTGTTTTCGTGGGTGATACGGACTTGGGGATGCTAAAGCTGATGGCTGAAGCCGCTTGCCGAATCTTGAAAAACGGTGCAAAGGTACATTCTTTTTATGGAAAACGCAAGAATATTGCCGTTTTTTTAACTTTGACGGCATAATGCGGGGAGAATGTCGCGCAATGTGCCGCTTTTTTAGTGCCTTTATGCTGTTATGATAGGGCTGGCAGGCATCGGGACATGACGACAAGAAGGAGCATGGCGAGCTCGGCAAGGGTGTTTATCCTGACGGCGGTGCGCATGTCGGCGGTGGTGAGCCGGCGGTCGTTTTCGCCGATGAAGGGCTTGTCGATGTATTCGTTGAAGTAGTAGTGGCCTCCGCCGAAACGGCAGTCGAGGATGCCTGCCAGTGCGGACTCGGGGTATCCGCTGTTGGGGCTGGCGTGCTTGCGGCCGTTGCGTGCGACGAAGGCGATAAGCGACGGGCGGCCTGAAACGAGTACCATGAGCAGGGCGGTAAGGCGCGCGGGAATGTAGTTGGCAACGTCGTCGAGGCGTGCGGCGAAGGTGCCGAAGCGTGCGTAGCGCTCGGTGCGGTAGCCTATCATGGAGTCAAGGGTGTTGACCATCTTGTATGCCACCATGCCGGGCACGCCGAGCAGGGCGAGCCAGAAGAGGGGGGCTATGACGCCGTCGCTGAGATTCTCGGCGAGGGTCTCAAGTGCTGCCTTGCGCACGTCGTTGTCGGAGAGTTGGGAGGTGTCGCGCCCGACGATGCGTGAAACCTGGCTGCGGCCGCGCTCGAGCGAGACGTCGAGGGCGGCGAACACGCCGCGGACTTCCCTGATTAATGTGGTGCCGGCGAGGCAGTAGAATACGAGTACCGCCCCGATGGCGAGGCTGAGGACGGGCGACAGCATGGCGGAGTAGCTGACAAGGATGAACGTGGCGGCGTAGGCAAGGGCTACGAGGACGGCGGCAAGCAGGGCGCCCTTGAGCCGGCGGTGGCGGCCTTTGTTGAGGCGGTGTTCGCCTGCGGATATGAGTCTGCCGAACAGTACGACGGGGTGGGGCAGCCGCTCGGGGTCGCCCAGCAGTTTGTCTGCCGTCCAGCCTGCGAGTATTGGTATGATTGATGTCATCTTTTGTGTATTGTCATGATTGTGGGGTGTGCCTGTAACGGTCTGGCAGGCGGCGTTTGGCGTTATACGGCTGATGCGGCGAACTCCCTTATGGCTTCGACAAGCATGTCGTCTGCCTGGCGCCCTTGTGCCGCCACGCGGAAGTGTGAGGGCGAAAGGCCTTCGAAGTTGGATGCGTCGCGTATGAGCAGGCCGTGGCGTGTTACGAGGTATTCCTTGAGCGAGGCTGCCGTGTGGCCTTTGATGCATGCCAGCATGAAGTTGGTGTGCGTGGGGGCGACGCTGACGCCGCTGACGGACAGCAGGCCTTGGCGCAGGCGTTGTGCCTCGGCAAGGTAGGCGCCGGTGTCGGGCATGAGGTTGATGTTGTTGCCTATAAGGAAGAGGCCTGCCTCGATGGCGAGCGAGTTGACGCTCCACGGACGGCGCAGACGCTTGAGCCGGGCGGTTGTCTCGCTGTTTGCCACGGCGTATCCGAGCCTGAGGCCGGGCACGCAGAAGCGCTTTGTCATGGAGTGGAGCAGTATGATGTTGTGCCTGCACACGGCTTCGTGGTCGGCAATGGCCGGCTCGAGCGTGTAGT
>UMEP01052345.1_pt1 | contig 16582 bp, 7 predicted proteins | sample 1964771 | NCBI WGS metagenome assembly UMEP01 (sample SAMEA4836022, study PRJEB28245) | human gut metagenome | biome: gut microbiome; material: fecal sample | place: Denmark | collected 2008 | reverse complement strand
TTCATACAAATCATGCTTAACAAATTTATCGAATGAAATCACTTCTTATAATTCTCAGAAATTCTTTAGGCGAAGTCCCAATATATTCCGTAAAAATCCGTGTGAATTGTTTTGTGCTTAGGCAGGCAGTATTCGCCAATTTACAGACATCAAGGTATGGGTTAAGATTAATGTCTTGAATTACAGCAGAAAGTCTATCTATATTATAGTCTGAACATACAACTAAACGATGCAATAGAAATTGTTCTATCAAATTTATACAATGAATGTTGTTTCCAGTATCAGCTACTTTGTGGACAAGTTCGGTAAGTTCTCTATCTTCCACATCTTCTATCGCTATATTTTCTCCTTGAAAAAGGGATAATGGTTGCCGGAAAAACAGCTTTGCCGCATAAGGTTGAAACACAACAACAAGCATCTCCATATCTCCATCTGCGCAAATATCTGTATATTCTTTTTCTTGTCCACAAACGAAATATCGGGGCTGCATTTTATGATGGGTTTGCGAGAATAATCGCTTCTTTTTATGAAAAAATAGCTGTATGCAACCTAATGGGAAAGTGCGTTCGGGCGCAGCATTTGCCATATCACTCTGTAATATCCAATAATGGCGAATGTAGCGACGCAATATTGGTGACGGTTGTATTATTTTGAATGATTGCATTGTAATAGTGTTTTAATGAACGAGCAAAAGTATAAGGAGTGTTTTGCTTCGGATAGAATAAAAGGGACATTTAGTGCAAGGCGCCAGTATATTTATATATAGCTTGTATCTTCCTATCGCTAAGAAAAACTTTTATAAATGTCCTTATGTTGCCAAATTGCTTGTAAGGACGCATCGCGGACATTCATTAAACTTTTTAAGAGAACAGTTCTGAAGCAACAATTTTCCCTTTTCCTACATGAACGATAAAATTAAAAACAACTGAATATCAATAAAATATAAAACTTAAATAATCTGATTTTGTCAAACAAAAGCCTCTGTTATTAAACAATTCAAGTTAATAAAAGCTGCCTCCCGTTTGCCTTTCTCGAAATAAAGTTGTTTCTTTGCATATAAAGAAAAAGATGATCCTTATGGAAGAACAAAACAAATATATCCGCTTTGACTGGGCCATGAAACGGTTGCTTCGTGACAAAGCGAATTTTAGCGTGTTAGAAGGCCTGCTGACAACATTGCTTAATGAAAAGATAACTATAAACAAGTTATTGGAAAGCGAAAGCAATCAGGAGGACGAATATGATAAGCAGAACCGCGTGGATTTATTAGCGGAAAACGACAAAGGAGAACTGTTTATTATTGAAGTTCAGAACAATACGGAGTACGCCTATTTCCAACGTATGCTATTTGGAACTTCCAAATTAATCACCGAATATATCAATCGTGGACAGGGCTATGACCATATCCGGAAAATATACAGCGTGAACATTGTTTATTTCAATTTGGGAAATGGTACGGACGTAGTATATCATGGCAAAACTGAATTTAGAGGAATTCACAACGGAGAACTACTCAACCTGACTCCTTTCCAACGTCAGAAATTTAATGTCACTGCTGTAAGCGATCTTTATCCGGAGTATTACATACTGAAAGTAAACGATTTTAATAAATGGTCGAAAGTCCCTTTGGAACAATGGATTTATTTCCTCAACACAGGAGATATCCCTTCCGATGCCACTGCGCCCGGATTGAAAGAAGCCCGTGAGAAACTGCGGCTTGAACGCATGAGCAAGGCAGAACTGAATGCGTATTACCGCCATTTAGACAATGTGGTCATCTTACGTGATAACATTGTAACAGCAAGAGGCGAGGGACGTTTGGAAGGACGTTTGGAAGGACGTGCTGAGGGGCGTGCCGAAGGAATAAATATTGGCGCGAAAAAAACGAAAGCTGGCATAGCTAAACAAATGAAAATGGATGGTATGCCAATGGAAATCATCATGAAATATACAGGATTTACTCAAGACGAAATCGAAAAACTATAAATCGCATAGCTGCCTTGTTTGTAAGATTATTAATCTTACAAACAAGGCAGCTATATGACAGAGAGAATAAAGCTTGCTTATCATGTCGGCTGTGTAATCCGGCATGACCATTAAAATGCACAATTGCACACCGTTCAAAGTATAAACAGTTTCTACTCTATAGACAATAATTTCACGGCATCTACATATTGTGCAATGCCTGCTGCTACCTGTTTGGCAGCTTTCATGGCAAGTACTACGGTGTGCGGGCGGTGCACTACGTCACCTCCTGCAAATACGCCCCGGCGGGTAGTCATTCCGTATGGGCGCTCTTTCACGATAACATATCCTGTTTCGTCTACCTCTATGCCAGTAGTGGTTGATACGATGCGATTGGCAGGACGTGACCCGATGGCAAGCAGGACACAGTCGAATGGCAGGTCTTGGATACCTTCGGGAGTTTCTGCACGGATACCGGTCACTTTTCCATCTCCGTCCCCCAAAAACTCCTTGGTAGAGGTTTTCCACATGAATTTCACTCCTTCTTTCACAGCTTCCTGGTATTCGCTAGGAATGGCACTCATGTCAGCTTCGGTACGGTGATAGAGAACTGTTACACTTGAAGCTCCCATACGTACGGCGGTACGTGCAGCGTCCATAGCCACATTTCCACATCCAATGACCGCTACCCGATCGCCTTCATGCATCGGTACGGCATCACGACTCACAATGTTCTGGTTAAAAATAGTGACCATGTGCAACAGATAAGATGACTGGACGATGCCACGAAGTGTATTGCCCGGTACATTCAAGTCTTTGGGAAGTGCGGTACCAGTTCCGATGAAGATGGCATCGTATCCTTGTTGGAACAGTTGGTCGATAGTAATGTCTCTTCCTACCAGACAGTTCAGAATAAAATTTACCCCTAATGCTTCTATTTTTTGTATTTCTTTGGTTACTACTGCTTTGGGAAGGCGGTATTCGGGGATTCCATACATCAGGACTCCTCCCGCTTCGCTTTGTCCTTCGAAGATGGTGACGTTGAATCCTTGTCGTGCCAAATCACCCGCTACGGTAAGTCCGGCAGGTCCTGAGCCGATAACAGCAACTTTTCCTCGTGTTTTTTGCGGAAGTTTCTCCCGTATCAGATTCATTTCGGTATCGAAATCAGCAATGAAGCGTTCCAACTTACCGATTTGGATGCCTTTTCCTTTGGCATAGAGCACACAATGTCCCTGGCATTGTTTTTCATGTGGACATACACGTCCGCAGATAGCAGGCAGGTTGCTCTTTTCGTTGATGATGCGCATGGCATCACCCATATTCCCCATAGAGAGCTGATGGATGAAATCGGGGATGTCATTATCAATGGGACATCCTTTTTTGCAGGAAGGATTTTTACAGTTCAGGCATCGTTTTGCTTCGTCGATAGCTTCTTTGGTAGTGAAGCTTTCATTCACTTCACGAAAGGTTTCTTTTGCTTCGTTCATATAAATAATCTAATATTGTAAACTACGGTTTGCAAAATTAGACTATTTATTTCTTATATTGCCATACAGTGTTTACATTTATGTACTGTTTAACATTTATTATATATGAATAAAATGCATACAAAACACCACAGAATACCCGGATGATAATAAAATCCGTGTAATCTGTGGTGAAAATAAGTGATTTATCAGAATAAGGGTGAAGGATATTCGCCGCTATCGGCAAGTGCCTTGAATTTGTCTACCACTCCCTGACGGTCGGCAGCATACGTTACGCCGAACCAGCGTGAAGTGGTGTCGAGTACTTTCACCTTGGCGGTACCTTCGTTGATGAGCTTGTTCACCATGAGCGGGATGTAGTATTCGGCTTTCGGCTTGTCGATATTTTCCTTCAGGAAATCTACGAAATAATCTTCCGAATACTTGAAATAATCGGGCGTGAATCCCCACATGTTCATCGATACCGGGGTGTTGTCGGCGATGCCCACCCATTTCCCGTCATCGTCCTTATAAGATACGGTGCCGTCGATGCGCATGATTTCGGTACGTTCTACTACGGTGGTCAAGTGTCCTTCCGCATCGGTCGAACAGATACCCCGTGCCACGGTTCCGCTTTCGCTTAATGTGTTTCCTACCCGGAAGCCTACCATACAATATTGGTTTTTCGCGCCTTCAGGAAGTTCGGACAGGTATTTGCCGATTACGGCGAAGCTGTCACGTCCATAGAAGTCATCGGCGTTGATAACGGCAAACGGTTCGCTGATAACGTCTTTACCCATCAGTACGGCGTGGTTGGTTCCCCAAGGCTTGGTACGTTCGGCTGGGCAAGTAAAGCCTTCCGGAAGTTTGTCGGTAGACTGGAATACGACTTCTACCGGGATGTGGTTTTCGTATTTGCTGATGATTTTGTCGCGAAAATCTTTTTCGAAATCTTTACGGATGACAAACACGAGTTTGCCGAATCCTCCACGGATTGCATCGTAAATGGAATAATCCATGATGGTTTCTCCGTTCGGACCCAGGCTGTCCAGTTGTTTAAGACCTCCGTAACGGCTTCCCATTCCGGCGGCAAGAACGAATAAAGTTGGTTTCATAGTGTATTGTTTTAGTTAATGTATGGTGCAAAGTTAAAGATTTTTCAGTCGGTTGATGTTATCAAATCAATCAAAAAACGATGCAATTCGGTTATTTTTGCTTATATTCGCATCTGCAAAAGCAATTGGTTGCATTTTTATGAAGAAAAACATTCGCCGGTTGGGGATTATTATAGCATCTCCGCTGATATTGTTTGTTGTGTTGTGTGTGTTGGTTTATCTGCCTCCCATACAGAATTTTCTGGTGAATACTGCCACCCGGTATGCATCGGAAGCTACGGGTATGCAGATTTCCATCGGAAGAATTTCGCTTTCTTTTCCACTCGATCTGGTGGTGCACCGTACACTTGTCATTAATACCGGCGACACCATACTATATGCCGACCGGCTGACAGCCCAGGTGCAGTTGCTCCCTTTATTTAAGAAAAAGGTGGAGTTGGACGGACTGGAATTGCGTAAAGCTTCGGTAAATACGGCAGGCCTGATAGAAGGCATGACATTGAAAGGGGATTTGGGGAATCTGTTTATTGCTTCGCATGGAGTGGAGCTGAGCCCTGAAACTGCCATAATAGATGAGCTTACTCTGAAAGATACTCACTTGTCGATGTGTCTTGCCGATACCTCTGCTGCCGATACCACTGCTTCGGCACCGGTATACTGGAAGTTCCGCTTACGCAAAATCGACTTTGAAGATGTTTCCTTTGCCATGCAAATGCCGCTTGATACACTTCGGATGGGAATAGCACTTGACCGACTTTCGTTGCGCGAAGGAGATGTTGACCTGCATCAGATGGCGTATGCGGCACGTACACTTTCGTTGGAAGGTGGAAAAGCTACGTTTGAGTCGGGTACACTCGCTCTCATTGAAAAGGGAATAGACCCTTCACACATCGTCCTGACTGAAATAAACCTGCGTATGGATTCGCTACGCTATGCAGGAAACGATATACATGCTTTGATCCGGAATCTGAACCTGAAAGAACACTCTGGACTGGAAATCACTTCTGGCGAAGGGAGGCTGGTTTCGGATGCTCATACGCTGAATGTGCCTTCACTCCGCATCAAGACTCCTGATTCGGTTATAGAACTAAACGCTTCGATGGATTGGGATGCGATGGATACGGACAAAGAAGGAACGATACGGGCACGTCTGATGGCAGATATCGGTAAAAATGATTTGTTGAAAGTAGTGACGGACATGCCCGATGAATTTGTACGTCATTATCCATCGGTACCTCTGCAAGTACGTGCCGGAATAGATGGAAGTCTGAACAATTTGCGTCTTACAGCCTTATCGCTTACACTTCCGGGAGCCATACGTGCCGAAGCCAGCGGAGAAATGTTTTTTCCACTTGATAGTGTGCGGCGCGATGGTTTGTTGCATCTGGAGGCACAAACCGGGAACCTTGGTTTTCTGAAAGCTCTTACAGGGGAAAGTGTAGCTGTTCCTACGGGAATAAGTTTGGAAGGGACGGCTTCATTGACGGGAAATCAGCTTGCAGCCCAAATGAAACTGAATGATGGAGGACAGGGTAAAATAGTATTGGATGCAGGATATAACCTGATTTCGGACAGTTACAAAGCACGGATAGATATCGATAGCCTGAATTTGCACCGTTTCATGCCTCAAGACTCACTTTACGGTCTTTCTGCTACATTGCATGCGGAAGGAGCGGGCTTGGATTTCTTTTCCCCTCATACTCAAGCGAAGGCAGATGCTGAAGTATCTCATCTCCGTTATGGGCATAGGCTGTTTTCGGGATTGAAGCTCGAAGCCGACCTCCGTCAGTCGCAAGGCAATGTGGCACTCTTTGTGTCTGACCATGCCGTGGACGTTTCTGCCAGCCTTAATGCTTCGCTTCGTCCCAATGCCATTCAAGCAGACTTAGACGCACAGGTGAAACGGCTGGACCTGAAAGCTTTGTCGGTAACAGGAACCAAACTGACTCCATCACTTCACATCAAAGCTTATGCCCAGACCGATATGAAGAAAAGCCATCGTGTACGGTTATCGCTGACCAATATTGTTCTTGCTACGGAAGAAAATACGTTTCACACAAAAGACCTTCATGCCGGAGTGGAGATGGCTTCCGATTCTATCCGGAGTTATGTAAATGCAGGCGACCTGACTTTTCTTTTCCGTTCGCCTGACGGAGTGGAGCGCTTGGGGACCGGTGCTACAGCACTGATGAAGGAATTCGACCGTCAATGGAAAGCGCGTAAGCTGGACCAACGGGCATTGAAACTTCTCTTGCCCCAGGCAGAACTGAGAGTCTTTTCCGGTTCGGATAATCCGGTTGCAAACTTGCTTTCTGCCAATCATTTGCGGTATGACCGTTTTCGGGCAAAGATGACCGCTTCACCTTCCGACGGACTGAATGCCGAAATGAATCTTTATGGTTTACGTACCGATAGTCTGCGGCTGGACACCATATTTTTCGATGCCCGCCAAGATTCTACCCGCTTCTTGTTTCATAGTGGTGTAAAAGCATTGGCAAGCAAGCGTCAGGAAGCTTTCGATATCGGTATGGGAGGAAGTATTGACTCTGTCCGGGCTGGACTTCGGATAATGTATTTGAATAATAAGCGTGAGAAAGGAGTCGACCTGGGATTGGAAGCCCGCCTGCATCCCGATGGAGTCAGCTTACATGTTTCTCCCGATACCCCCATATTAGTATACCGTCATTTCCGGGCAAATCCCGATAATTACATTTACCTTGCCGACAAAGGACGTATACATGCCGACTTGCGCTTGACAGACACGCTTCATACCGGCTTGTCGCTGACCTCTACACCCGATACCCTTGCGTTGCAAGACTTGACTTTGGCTCTGAACCGCATAGATATAGCCGAGTTTCGCAGAGTGGTGCCTTATATGCCCGATATTGCCGGACGAGTGAGTGCAGAAGTACATTATGTGCAGACGGAAGCAGATATGCAAGTTGCAGCCGAGATGCAGGTAGAACGCCTGGCATATAACCGGCAATCTTTGGGCGACTGGGGAATGTCGGCGGTTTATTTGCCTCAGGAAAATGGAGCACACGGCATTGACGGTTTTATCACTATCGATGGGAAAGAGGCGGTGAACCTGGACGGGACTTATACAACCGCTCTTGACAAGCAGACAGAAGACAGAATCGATGCAAAGGTAAGCCTGCACCATTTTCCCTTACACATTGCCAATGCTTTCATCCCAGGGAAAATGGCTACACTTGCAGGTGACGTGGATGGAAGCGTAAATGTGAACGGTTCTACTTTAAAACCTGTTCTTGACGGAGAGTTTGCCTTGGATAGTGTACAGGTAGGAATCCTTCAGGCTTCACTGAACCTGCGCTTAGACAATCGTCCCCTCAGGATCAATCAGAACCGTTTGGAATTCAAACGCTTTAATATCTATACCGAGGGGGCTACACCGTTTACCATCGATGGCTATGTGGATGTAAATGATTTTGCTGCAATCGATGTCAATCTTCAGATGAATGCACGCAATTTCGAACTTATCAATGCCAAACGGACAAAAGAATCCTTAGTATATGGGAAGCTTTATGTCGATTTCGCTTCGATGGTAAAAGGGTCTCCCGAAAATCTGACAATGCGGGGAAATATGAACATCTTGGGGAACAGTGATTTTACATATATCCTGAAAGATTCTCCTCTTACCGTAGAAGACCGTTTGAGCGAAACGGTAACCTTCGTTGACTTCCGTGATACAGCACAGGTGGATTTGCGGACATTCAAACCAGTGTCGTTGGGAGGTATTGATGTATTGATGACCCTGCATATCGACGAGGCGGTACAGGCACGTGTAGACCTGAACGAAGACGGAAGCAACTATATGTTGCTGGAGGGGGGAGGTGACCTTTCCTTTCAATACCAGCCAGATGGAAATATGGTACTGAACGGACGTTATTCGTTGATGAGTGGAGAAATGAAGTATGAAATGCCCATTATTCCACTGAAGACATTCCACATACAGAGCGGAAGCTATATTGAGTGGACAGGCGACCTGATGAACCCTAATCTTAACATCAAAGCCTCGGAGCGGGTACGGGCTTCGGTGGCATCGGATGACAACAGTTCGAGAATGGTGAATTTTGATGTTGGGGTGCGCCTGACCAACCGGCTGGAAAACTTGGGATTTGCTTTTACCTTGGAAGCTCCCGAAGACGGGACAATGCAGAACGAACTGGCGGGGAAATCGGAAGAAGAGAAAAACAAGCTTGCTGTAACGATGCTGGTGACCGGTATGTATATGGGAGGCGGAAGCACGGGCAAGGGCTTTGATACGAACAGTATGCTGAATTCTTTCCTACAAAGCGAAATCAATAAAGTGGCAGGTAATGCGCTGAAAACCATTGACATCAATTTCGGTATGGAAACCACCGAGCAAGGAAGCGGAGCTTCACGAACAGACTATAACTTCCAGTTTGCCAAACGTTTTTGGAACAACCGCTTCCAAGTGGTGATAGGTGGGAAGATTTCGACAGGTAATGATGCCCAGCAACAGGAAGAATCGTTTATCGACAATATCTCGCTGGAATACAGACTGGACAATAGCGGCACGCGCTATATCAAGATTTTCCACGATAAAAACTACGAAAGCATACTTGATGGTGAAGTGATTGAAACGGGGGTAGGTGTTGTATTGAGAAAAAAAGTAAGTAAGCTGGGCGAACTTTTTATTTTCCGTTCGCGTAAAAAAAACAAACCTACCAATGAAGGTATAAGCGAAGGGCAATGAAGGTATATTAATAAGGTATAGAAGCTAATGAAAAGACTGGACGCATATATATTCGTTTTGCTCGGGATGCTGGCAGGGTTGTCATCATGCTCTACCACCAAGCATTTGCCCGAAGGAGAAACCCTCTATCTGGGACTGAAAAATATCACAATCCAGAATGAAGATGAAACCAAAGCCGGACAGACGGCATTAGACGAAGTGATGGGAGCCATCAGCATTGCTCCCAACAATGCTATCGTGACCTATCCGAATGTGCGGTTTCCTGTTCCTTTCGGACTATGGATGTATAATCGCTTTGAACGATATGAAAAAGGTTTCGGCAGGTGGATATTCAAGCATCTGGCTGCCGACCCCGTTCTGCTATCGGAAGTGAATCCGGATACCCGTGCCAAAGTGGCGGGCAACTTGCTTCGTGATTATGGCTTCTTCGATGGGCATGTCACATGGAAAATAGACAGCACCAAAAACGAACGTGCCGTAAAATTGAGTTATGATATTGATATGGGGCGTCCGTACCGGATAGATACATTGCTATACGAAGGTTTTGCTCCCCGAACCGATAGTCTGATTCATGCCCGTTCGTCGGAGCGACTGGTACATACCGATGATTATTTTAATGTCAATACCCTGAATGCAGAACGTCAACGGGTGGTGGATTTGTTGCGCAACCACGGATATTATTATGCACGTACCGATTTCCTGACATTTCTAGCCGACACCCTGATGCGTCCCGGCTATGTGATGCTGAAGATGGTTCCTGCTGCCAATCTTCCGAAAGAAGCCTTAAAAACCTATCATATCGGGAAGACAGCTGTTTATTTGACAGGATACAACGGAGAACCTCCTGTTGACTCAATGAAATTGCGTGACTTTACAGTGTTTTATGCCGGAGACAAGCCAGGATTGCGCTTCGATGTATTGCGTAAGCGTTTTCTTTATCGGAAAGGAGAACTTTATTCACAGACACGTCAAGATTATACCCAGGAAGCACTTTCACGATTGGGAGTGTTTAAGTTCAACGAGATGCAATACTTGCCTCGTTCCGGTGAAGATACGCTTGATGTACGGGTAAATGCCATGTTCGATTTGCCTTACGATAGTGAATTGGAATTGAATGTCACGACCAAGAGTACAAAGCAGACTGGTCCGGGAGCTATATTCAAACTTACGAAAAAGAACTTCCGGAGGATGGGGGCTTCGCTGAATCTGGAACTGAAAGGTTCGTACGAATGGCAGACCAGTTCGACGGTAGACGGTGACAAGTCGGTTATGAATTCGTATGAACTGGGTGCTGCGCTTTCACTTGATTTTCCGCGCATTGTCATTCCTTGGGTACGCAACCGGATAGATCCGTTCCGTTTCCCTTCCGAAACCCATTTCCGCATCTATGCAGAGCAGGTGAACCGTGCCCGTTATTTCAAAATGCTTTCTTTTGGCGGAAGTATATCTTATAGCTTTCAGAAATCACGAAGCATGAAACATACCGTCACACCGGTTCATCTTGCTTTCAATCACTTGCAACGCCGTACGGCTACATTCGATTCGATTGCTTTGGCAAACCCAATGCTCTTTCATAGTTTGGACGACCAGTTCATCCCTTCCATTTCGTATACTTTTACTTATGATGATTCGTGGCGTCAACACCGTTGGCGGATATGGTGGGAGAACTCGTTCACTTCGGCAGGAAATATCACGTCGGCTATTTATGCTGCTTTCGGAAGAGGATTCAAAGAAAAAGAAAAGAAATTTTTAGGAACCCCTTTTGCCCAATTCCTGAAATTTACCAGTGAGATACGCCCGTTGTTTTACATCAATGAAAAACAGCAGCTGGCAGGACGGTTGATGGCAGGTGTGATTTGGGCATATGGCAATAAGACTATTGCACCTTACAATGAGCAGTTTTACGTGGGAGGTGCCAATAGCATCCGTGCCTTTACGGTACGTTCGTTGGGTCCGGGACGTTTTCATCCGGCAGATAATGCTGCCTATTCGTATGTAGATGAAACAGGTGACATCAAACTGGAAGCAAACCTGGAGTATCGGTTCAGGCTTTTCTCGAATATGTTTGGTGGAAATCTTAACGGGGCAGTCTTTCTTGATGCAGGCAATGTGTGGCTGATGCGGAAAGATGAGGCTCGTCCCGGTGCGGAATTCACTTTCAAACATTTTTTCGATAATATAGCTGTAGGTACTGGTGTGGGTATCCGTTATGATTTGTCTTTTCTTGTCCTTCGTCTGGATTGGGGAATTGCTCTCCACGTGCCTTATGAAACCGGACGTTCTGGGTATTATAACATTCCCCGGTTCAAGGACGGACAAGGTCTGCATTTTGCTATTGGTTATCCGTTCTGAATTTTCCCCATAGCGAGTACAGACATGCTGGTCTGTTTTTTATGAATTCCACAAAAATGCGGATATTCATTCTATTTACTGAATATCCGCAAACATCCCATGTAGGGGCGTATTGGACAAAATGTGAATATTCATTTTCTATTTTTTCCGCGCTTTCTCCTTGTATTCTGTAGGTGTCATTCCAAAACGTTGTTTAAAGCATTTGCTGAAATAGCGTGGGTCGTTGATACCTACCATATAGGCAATTTGGGTCATATTGAACTCGCCCGATTCTATCAGTTGTGCAGCACGTTTTACGCGCATTTCTTTGATGAATTCGATTGGGGCAAATCCAGTAAGCGATTTCAGTTTCTTAAAGAAAACCGAGCGGCTTACCGCCATTTCTTTCACCAGGTCGTCCACTATCAGATCACCATTATCCAGATTTTTCTCCATAAATTCCGTCAAGTGGTCCATAAAGAGTTTGTCTTGTGGTGAAATAGAATTTTGCACTTCTTTTTCCACTTTTGCTTCCTCTTCTGTAGCCGGAGCATTGGTGTTCATCAGGTGTTCGCTATAGAATTGGCGCAGCCGTTTGCGGCGCATGAGCAGATTGTCTACACGTGCTTTCAGATATACGGCACTGAAGGGTTTGGTGATATAGCTGTCTACGCCCAGTTCCATACTTTGCAATTTGCTGTCCATGTCGGTCTTGGCAGTCAGTAAAACGATAGGTATGTGACTGGTTGACATGTCACTTTTCAATTCTTTCGTCAGTGTTATACCGTCTTTTTCGGGCATCATGATGTCGCTGATGATGATGTCGGGGATATATTTGCGGGCTTTTTCTACACCTTCTGTACCATTTGATGCTTCGATGGTTTGAAATTCTTCATTAAAAATGTTACGTAAGAAGAAACGTAGTTCCAGGTTATCTTCCACCAGCAACATTGTTTTTCGGTCGGTAATTGTTCCGGATAAAGTATTTTCAACTTGAGGTTCTTGTTTTATTTCCGGCAAATTGCTTTCGGATGATAGCTCGACATTGTCCGAAACAATAAATTCCACTTGTTCACCGAAATGCTCTTTGCCTTTCTGGAATTCTATAGTAAAGCAGCTCCCTTCTCCTTCCTTACTGTCTACGTGGATGTCGGCATGATGTAGGTCTGCCAGTTCTTTGGCAAGCGACAGGCCTATTCCCGTACTGTTTCCCATCAGATGTTTATCCAGTAAAGCCTCGAAACGTACGAATAAAGATTTCTTCATGCTTTCAGGAATACCGATTCCTTGGTCTTGCACGCCTATTGCTATGCTCTTTTCATTTTCATGTATAAAGACTTTAATACTTTTGCCTTGTGGAGTATATTTAAATGCATTTGAGAGTAGGTTGAAGATAATTTTTTCTACTTTGTCTACATCTACCCATAGCTTCAACGAAGGTTGTTCGCTTTCGAAGATGAAATCTATTTTGTTTGATTCGGCCAGCGATTCGAAGTTTTCCATGATTTTACGGACAAAAGGAACGATATCCACCTGCTCTACACAGAGCTTCATCTTGTTGTTCTGTATTTTGCGGAAATCCAAAATCTGGTTCACCAGGCGTAGCATACGGTGGGTATTCCGCTCTACAACTTGTAGCTGCTCCCTCACTTCATGTGTCAGGTCATTGCGTTTTAAAATATAGCTTAGCGGACCTTCTATCAAAGTGAGTGGGGTACGTAATTCGTGTGAAATGTTGGTGAAGAAGCGCAGTTTGATATCTGTAACCTGTTGTTCTACAGAAACTTCATGTTTCAGGCGGTAGATAATGAATAAAATATAAGCTCCACCAAGCAATATGCCGAGAAAAACGATGACATAAAGTCCGTAAGCGATAGGGGTTTCCCAGAAAGCAGGCTGGACAGTTATAGGCAAATGCCGTTCGTTGTTTACCCATATACCTGCTCCGTTGGTAGAACGGATGCGGAAAGTATATTCCCCCTGAGGTAAGTTTGTATAGGTAGCCGTACGCTGTTTGCCTACATAGTTCCATTCTTCATCGAATCCCTCCAGCATATAAGCATATTTGATATTTTCCGGGAAGTTCATGTCAAGTGCTGCAAATGAGAGAGCTATGGTGTTTTTGGTGTGGGGAAGTACAAGACTGCCCAGACTGTTCAGAGACTCTAACAGTACCGTCCCGGCTTTAGGCATGATGTTTTCATTGGCTATTTTCAGGCCGGCAAAGATAATTTCGGGCACATAATTGTTGGTCTTTACTTCTTCCGGGCGATATACAAGCACTCCGCGGTTCGACCCAAAGAGTAGTCTTCCATCGGTGAGTACCATGGCCGTATTTTCCTCAAAGGCCAATTCTTCTCCCAGTTCGCGTCGCAGAAAATTGTCGAAACGATGTTTATGAGTATCCATGCGGCTCAGTCCGCTTTCTGTACCTATCCATATATTTCCTTTTTCGTCTTCGGCTAGTGATACCAGTACATCGGTGGGTAGGCCGCTGGTAGTATTGTAAGATGAGAAACGTGCTTTGCCTTTATGGTCTATGTCTTTCAATTTATTCAAGCCACCGCCGAATGTAGCAAAGAACAAATGTTTTTTCCCAGTGAGCAGAATATCATATATATCGTTGTTGCTTAAACTCTCAGGGTCGCCCGGAGTACGTGCATGCAGATGAAAGCTGATGGCTTCTGGGCGGGTGAAGTCTTCATCGAAAGAAAGAAGTCCATTCGATGTAGCAATCCACATTGTACCGTTGGCATCGCGTTGCAAGGCACGTGCTTTGTAACAACGTTCCATTGGATATGATTTCAGGTTGTTACGAAAGTTAATGAAACGATAGCTTCCGTCTGCCTGAGATTCCATGCAGTTGATACCTCCCCCAAATGTAGCTATCCACAGACGTCCTTTTCCGTCTTCGCAGATATCATAAGCACTATTGTGGCTCAAGCTATAAATGTCGTTGGCATCATACGTATAATGAGTCGGACGATAAGATTTATTTCCCTCCTGCGGTTCGAGACGGATAATGCCACCACCTTTTGAGGCTATCCAGACGGTGCCATGCGAGTCTTCCATGATGCGGTAGGCTGGGGTAATGAACGGAGTGCCCGATGAAGAGATACGTCCATCAGCGGTAAGGTAGCCTAAAGGAGCCATATCGGTGTTGAAGATGGTAATTTTCCCGTCCCGTGTACCTATCCAGATACGTTTTTGTGAATCTTCGCACAAGGCACGCACTTGATTGGCGTGGGTGTCGTAATGACATGCCAAGGGTTTGTATAGGCGGAATTCATTATCGAAGAACGAAACTTTTTCCAGTCCTTTCGAATGGGTACCTAGCCACAGATTCCCCTGGCGGTCGGTCATCATGGCATGCAATTTATTTGAGAAGCGCCATTCACTGCTTCCGGCTTCATCGTAAAAAGGCAATAGCCTGCCTGAGTCACGATCGAACCAGGACAATCCTCCGCCTACAGGATGTACCCATAAGTTTCCGTCCCGGTTTTCGCAGATAGAGAATACAGGTATCGAGCGGTCGGCCGGGTCTTTTTCTACTTTTATCTGTTCTACTTTCAGTTGTTTTTCGTCTGGGTTCAAGTGGCATACACACCCCGAACGGTCTACACCTGCCCATATTTCGTCATGACTGTCTACGTAGATCGAGATGATGGGTGAACTGGCAAAGTCAAATCCTTGCTCTGCTCCATAAAAATGTATGGATTCTGTCTGTGTATCAGTTATCAGGATGCCTTGCTTGGGGGCTGCGAATACCATACGTCCGTCTTTTAGCTGGCGGATGGCGATAATGTTGTCTTGTATGGGGAGTTCTTTCAATGTGAATATGTCATTGTTTGTATTGTATATCCATACACGTCCTTGCCGTGAGGTGAACCACAACATTCCTTCTACTTCCAGTACATCGAAAAACGGTTGTTCCTGCTGTCTTTTCCGAGGATGGGTATCGGCAAAATAACTTGTTTCTTTCCCATCAGGGTCTATACGGAGCAAACCGTTTTCGCTAAGCAGCCATTCTCTTCCTTTGCTATCCAAATGTATGTTGTAGATGCGTGTGCCCTTTTCCCCACATGCGCTCGAAAGGTAAGTTTTTTGTCCTTCCTTCTGCTGTGAGGTTGCAGGTGTAATACGTATGCCTCCATCGTTTCCGGCAAGCAACCATACTGTTCCGTTTTTCAAGGTTACAATGTTGGTTATTACAAGATTGCTTTCCGGTTCCTGAGATAAAATTTCGTCAAAGGTTTCCCGACGTTTGTCAAAGCGAAATACATGTCCGTCGTAGGCGATGCACCATATATTACCTTTGGCGTCTACATATAGGTAATCGATGCGATTGGATGCCCATTCCACTTCATTGCTTTTGCGTGCTTTGTAAACTTGGAAGTCATACCCGTCGAAGCGGTTGATTCCATCCCATGTCGCAAACCATAGCATGCCGTCATGGTCTTGTACCATAGCCATTACGGTGTTTTCCGAAAGTCCGTTCTCTTGCGAATAATGTGTGAATGTGCAGTTCAGTTGCGCCCGGACAGGAAGGAATGTCAGCAGAGATAAAAATATGTAGCAGAAGATTGTTTTCATGGTTCTTGGTTGATAAAGTAAGCAAATGTAAGCAATATTTTGATACGAGCCAAACAGATACCGGAATAATCCGTTCGATATCCGGTAAGACTTGTATAGGGAAAAGCAGTATGAAGGATGACAGTTTATTACTTATGGTTAATAATTAATAAATTAAAATCCAGTAAAAGCGTGAAGGCTAATTAAATGAAGAATATAAAATTAAGCATGAAAAAGATGCGATTTCACATATTTCACTAAAAAACTGTTTTGAATTGATTTAAGAATAATGTTAAATAAATATCCGCATTTTGCCCAATTGGTTGTAAGGGCATATCGCATACGTCCTGAAGACATCCGCGTGGATAAGTGGACGCATTCGGGCGTAT
>UMEP01006742.1_pt1 | contig 16735 bp, 10 predicted proteins | sample 1964771 | NCBI WGS metagenome assembly UMEP01 (sample SAMEA4836022, study PRJEB28245) | human gut metagenome | biome: gut microbiome; material: fecal sample | place: Denmark | collected 2008 | reverse complement strand
TTAGCCGGTAGCCGGGTCTACCGCGGCTGGTTTCAAGATGTTATGCGCATCGTAATAGCGCAACGCCTTGGCGGTGATGCCGTCCAATTTGGCCACTTCGCCAAGCGTCAGCAGCTCGTCATCATCGCCGGCCACGTATTACCTCCTGCCGGCCACGTATTACCTCCTTGTCGTGGGCTTCACTGTTCGTGTTGACCTTGCCCTCGGGGCAAAGTCTATCATTCCGTGAGGTTGCTCCGTGAGGATGCGGAGCCTGAATGATATGCCGCTTCGACGATGAATGGCGGTAGGAGGTAATGCCATGGGCAATGAGGAACAGCGCGACTGGCTTGGTTTGGCCACACCGGTATTCGGTGACTTGCAAGACAAGTCCCGTGCCGCAGTCTGATGGTTTGAAATTTTCAAACGCTGCAGAATAGTAGTAAGGGTGGGTTTCGCCAGGTAAGGAGACCCACCTTACCGTTGTGTTGCGTCGAGTTGGGCTGTGCTAACAGTGTTCCGCATGCGATTATGCGCGTGTGGATTCGCGTCGGATTAGAGTCGGCTCGATAAGCGTGGTGCTGTGCACGTGTGCGGCGGGATTATCGATGTAGTCGAGCATCTGCGCCATGGCCTTGCGCCCCATGTCGATAGCGGGCGCGTTCACTACGGTCAGCGACATGGGGCATTTGGTCTCCAACCGTGCCCCCTCCATGCCGATGACGCAAACATCTTCTGGAACCCGTGGGCCGTTATGGTCATGGAATGCCGACAGCACGCCGGCGGCAAGCGCGTCCGAGACGGTGATGATGCCGTCTGGAATGGCGTCCAGGCCGCTACGCTTCATTGTGTCGATGATGTCCAGGCCGAGCTGGTAGCCGTCTTCAAACATCAGACCTTTGGAATTGATGAGTTCCAATTGCGTGCTTCCATGCGTGCGCGCAATGGTTTTTTCGACGCCCATCTGCCGATCTTGTACGGATTCATAGTCGAATGAGTGTGCGGCGAACGCGATGCGGCTGCATCCGATGCGAATGAGTTCATCGGCTGCGATCTGCCCGGCCGCCATATTGTTTTCAAGCACGCAGCACACCTGATCGGCGTGACGGGGATTGGTATGGTCGAGCAGGATGATGGGAATGTTGGCCGCTCGTGCCGCGGCCACGTCTTCGGGGGAGTCGGATATGGTGCTGAGCAGAATTCCGGCCACGTTCATGTCGATGAGTGTTTTCAACAGTTCGTTTTGCCGTTGCGCGTCGGATGATGCGTTCAAGGCGATAAGCTGCAGGTCGTTTTCTTCGCAGACCTCCTGCGCTCCTTCATGGATGAAGGTGAACAGGGAATGTTCGATATCGGTCATGATATAGCCGATGAGGCGCGGTCCGGCGTTCTCTCGCTGGGGGAGAAGCGTGTTTCTGCGGGGGGTGTAGCCCAGTTCTTTGATGCTTGCGCCGATTTTCTCTTTTAAGGTGTTCGATACGCGTTCGGGGTAGTTGAGATAGTTGGATACGGTGCCGATGGAGACGTCGGCATGTTTGGCGATGTCGGAAACGCCCACACGTTTTGATGCTGGCATGAGATTGCTCCTGTTCGTACATAAACCGGTTATTCCTTGATGTATCAATAGTCTACGCGCTCTCTTTTGAAATTGTATATTGAAAAACGCGCGACGATTTTGAAATTTTCAAAAACGAATGTAGTATTTCAACTACAACATCACTGGAGGTGTTGCTGAGGACGGCAGGATGTTCTGGTGTATAAAACAATGGAATCGCAGTGTTTTCTGAATGCTGGACAGATCAAAGGAGATGCCTCGGCAATTTGAAAACGCAGTGAAAACCATTTGAAAAAAAGAAGGACATACTTGTGTGAAAAAACGCATGCAAGTATGAAAAAGTAAGGAAAGAGCAATGAATACTTCAACCAAGAAGGGCAAAGGATTGGGCGAATACATGCCGCTCGCCTTCGCCGCAGGCATCGGATCGATGCTGGGATCCGGCATCATCGTCGGTCTGTCGGCAACCATTGTGGTCTGGCAGGAAGGCCTTGGACTCGATACCACGCAGGTCGGCCTGCTTTCCGGTATTCTGACCTTCGCCATCGCCTTCGGCTCGCTGTTCGGAGGCCGCTTGGCCGACAAGATCGGCCGCGTGCTGTTTTTCAACTGGATCAACCTGTTCTACGCCATCGGTGCCGCCATCTGCGTGTTCGCCCCGAACTTCACCGTACTGCTGATCGGCCTGATCATTGCAGGTTTGGCTTCCGGCGCGGATCTGCCGGTTTCCATGACCATCGTCTCCCATGATGCTCCAGACGAGGCCATCGCCGCACAGCTCGTCTCCACCACCCAGGTATTCTGGCAGGTGGGTGTGTTCATCTCCTTCATTTGCGCGTTCCTGGTTTCCGCCATGCAGGGTGCCACCGGTGGTCGTGTGGTGTTCGCCATCCTCGCAGTATTCGCTGTGATCGCATGGCTGTGGCGACTGCTTTCTCCGACCTTCCGCCGCTTCCATGAAGCTGCCGACGTTCGTGACGCCGCACGTCCGGCTGCTGTAGGCAACGGCAAGGTTTCCGTGACCAAGGTGCTGTTCGGCGCCGACAAGAAGGTGCTGCTCACCTACTTCCTTGCCATCGTGATCTTCTACGTCGGCTGGAACCTGCTGGCCAACACGTGGGGCCAGTTCCAGACCTACATGTTCTCCAAGGCCGGAGCCACCCAGTCCCTGGCCACCGGCTTGGGCATCATCCTCAACTTCGTGACGCTCGTGCTCAACATCGTGTTCGCGTCCATCGCAGGCGGCAAATATCGTAACAAGGCGTTCTTCGCAGGCATCGTGATCTCGCTGATCGCCATGGCCGCCATGGCCATGGGCGGTGCGAACCTATGGGTCATCGTCGGCGCGACAGCCTTCATGAACCTCGGATCCCCGCTGGCAGGCGAAGCACTGTACAAGGTGTGGACCCAGGAATCCTTCCCGATCGAGATTCGCGCCTCCATCCAGGGCTTCATCAACGGCTTCTCCCGCCTGTGCTGTGGCCTGTTCGCGCTCATCACCCCGGCTCTGGTGCTTCCTGAAACCATTCAGACCACTATGTGGTGCTTCTTCGGCATCGTAATCATCGAAGGCATCGCCGGTACCATCATGATCCGTGCTCAGAAGAAGTACGGCACCGACGAAGAACGTCAGGCACGCAAGATCGCAGCCTGATTAGCAACAGCAATCACATAACAACTCAATATCTCCAATCGCAAGTCAGTTATGCAATACCTTGCGATTGCCAGCCAAAGTCCCAGCCATCGTCGCCGTTCGTTTCTCTCTCCTTGCGGCATGGCTCGGACTTTGGCTTCCCACCATCACAAACAAGTGATCTATTATTTTTGTAGACAAAGGGGTTATCATGGCCATTACTGATCCGCAGATTGTGCCCAGTACGCTGGCTTCGGATCTTGACATCATCAGCTTCACCGTGGAACACTACCCGGGAGATGCGCTCGGCATCGCCACCGCAGCCCCACGCATGACATGGGTGTGCTCCGGCATACTGCCAATCGACGCGCAGATCCTGCTCAAAGTGACACGACGTGTTCCCGGCGGGCAACCTGTGGAAGAACGCACCTACCTGCCCACTGACACTTCCGTGCTTATTCCATGGCAGTTCGCGCCGCTCGCCTCACGCGAAGAAGTGTTCGCCACCATGCAGGCCGTTTCGGCAAGTCACAAGCCATTGGGCAAACCGAGCGCAACCCTGCATTTCGAAGTCGGACTATTGGAAGAACATGAGCATGTCGCCGATTTCGTCGGACCATCGTGGAGCGAATCCGAAACTGACCATCGTCACCTGCCATTAGTGCGCACCGAAGTCGAACTGAAGGAACAACCCAAACGCGCACGCCTATATCTAAGCGCACTCGGTCTTGTGGAAGCCGAAATCAACGGCGTCAAAGTCGGCAATGACGCGCTCGTACCAGGCTGGAGCAACTACAACCAGCGCGTGGAATGCTTCACCTACGATGTGACCGACGAACTGCAGTCCGGTGCCAACGCATTGGGATTCTGGCTCGGTGACGGATGGTACCGCGGACGCCTCGGCTTCGATGGCGGTTATTCCAACTTCTATGGCGATCGTATTGCCGTATTCGCGCAACTTGAGGTCGAATATGCCGACGGCAGCATGCAGAACATATATTCCAACGCATGGGACCGCCAATGGAAGGCGACGCTCGGACCGATCGTCTGCTCGGATCTGTGCGAAGGCGAACGATATGACGCTCGACTGGAACAGCCGGGATGGTCGAAACCAGGATTCGACGACAGCTCCTGGCAGCCGGTCGCGGAAGTCATGTATGACCCGGCACGTATTGAAAATCCTGAAACATCGCCGGTGCGCGCGCATGAATCGCATGAGCCGGTCAGCATCGAACGCATCGGCAACACGGAAGATGGTCGTGGCATATGGCTGGTTGACTTCGGACAGAACTGTTCGCAGCGCATCCGCCTACACATGCGCGATCTTGAAGCAGAACAAAGCGTGACGTTACGTCATGTGGAAGTGTTGGAACCGGACGGATCCATCGCCACGCGAACCTTGCGCAGAGGCCAGCAGTGCGATGTGTACACTTCCAACGGTTCCGACGCTTGGTGGGAGCCACGATTCGCGATGCACGGCTTCCGCTATGCACAGATCGAAGGTTTCGCAGGAGAACTGACCGCAGCCGACATGGATTGCCGCGTCTACCATTCCGTGATGGAACGCACCGGCGAACTGACCACATCGAATCCGCTGCTCAACCGTTTGCACGAGAACGCCGTATGGTCGATGCGTTCCAACTTCGTGTCCATTCCAACCGACTGCCCGCAACGCGACGAACGCATGGGTTGGACGGGAGACATCTGCCTGTTCGTGCCTACCGCGGCTTATTTGTATGACGTATACGGGTTCCTGAAAAGCTGGCTGAAAGACGTGCGTGCCGACCAGGTCAAGTGGGGCACTGTGCCGTTCTACGTGCCGTTCGTGCCGTTGGGCGTATGGGCGCATCCACAAGCCATCTCCACATGGGGCGATTCGGCGGTGGAAGTGCCGTGGACGCTGTACATGGAAAGCGGGGACGTGCAGGTGCTCGCCGATTCCTACGATCTGATCCGTGATTGGATCGATGAAGTGGCAGGGTACCTTTCGCCCGATGGCGTATGGGATCGCAAGCCGGACTATCCGCTCGGGCAGCTTGGCGATTGGCTTGATCCGACCGCGCCTCCGGAAGATCCTACGCAGGCCATGACCGAAAAGGAACTGGTCGCCACCGCGTTCTACGCACGCAGCTGCATGCAAGGCACGCACATCGCGCATATTCTCGGCAAAACCGATGATGAAACTCGATTCGCCGCCCTGCGTGACCGTGTGATTGATGGATTCCTGCAGCGTTTCACCAACCTTGACGGCACCATGACATCCGACACCCAGTGCGCCTACGCGCTCGCCATCGCCTTCGGACTGCTTGACGGCGAACCGGTGCGCCGCGTGAAGGCCGGCAATCGACTCGCCTGCCTGGTGCGCGAATCCGGCGGCAAGGTAAGCACCGGATTCGCCGGCACGCCATTCGTGCTTCCGGCGTTGACCATGACCGGCCATAACGACGAGGCCTACGCGCTGCTTACCTCCACCGAATGCCCAAGCTGGCTTTACCAAGTGGTTATGGGGGCCACCACCACGTGGGAACGTTGGGATTCCATGCGGGCCGATGGTTCGCTGAACCCCGGCGGCATGACCTCGTTCAACCATTACGCGCTCGGATCGGTGGCGGAATGGATGCATGCGCATATCGGCGGCCTTGAAGCCGTTGAACCCGGCTGGAAGCGGTTCCGTATCGCTCCGGTGATTGGGGGAGATCTCACCCATGCCGAAACCTCTCACATCACCCCATATGGCAAGGCGGAAGTGCAATGGGAAGTCAACGCCAATGTGCTTGATCTGACGGTTGCGGTACCTGCCGGAACCACGGCATTCGTGGATATCGTCGACCATGAGCGCGTCGATCTTGTTGCGGGAACGCATCATCTGCAGATGGCGCTGTAATCGTACGGAATCGTGTGAAATCGTATGAACGAAAGTCCTGCCGAAGCTGAAGTCAAATAAAAGTCGGCGTCGGCAGGACTGCGATCATACCAAAAAAGAAAAAAGCTTTCTTCATCGTATATTTCAAATCATTTCAATATTTCAAAAAAGAACATGCTTCCAAAGGGGGAATCATGACAGCAAACGCATCACGCGAGCCAAGCACCGCAGTATTGAGTGATATCGCACCTGACAGCGGCCGCAAACTGACATCCACCGAAAAATGGCGATTCGGCGTCGGCTTCGTGCTCTTCTCGCTGATTTGGATGGTCGCAGGTACTTCCGGATCGGCCGTGCTGCTGCCGCAACGATTCACCGAACTGAACATAGGCATGCCCGAAGTGATTCTCGGCACCATGAATTCCGTAGGCTGCGTATTCGCACTGTTCTCCAACGTGATTTTCGGTGCGTTAAGCGACATCACGCGCTCGCGTTTCGGCAAGCGCACGCCATGGATTATGACAGGTGGTCTGATTACGGCAGCCGGCTATGTGCTCGCCTTCTCCAGTGCGCAGTTGGTGGGTATTGTGGCCGGATGGTGCATTGTGCAGGTCGGCGTCAACATGATGATCGCTCCGGCTGTGGCAGTGCTGTCCGACCGCATTCCGGAAAACGTGCGTGGTACGTTCTCCGCATTCTATGGTGGTGCGCAGATCGTCGGATCATCCGCCGGAACGTTCCTCGGATCGAAATTCATTGAAAACATGGGCACCGGATTTGCGATCGGTGCGGCACTGTTCGCAGTCACCGGTATCGTGACCGTGCTGATCTGGCCGCGCGAACGCTCCTCGGCTGCTTCTGTGGCTTCCGTCGAGTCTTCGGATGCCACCGCAAAGCTCGACGTCAAGCAGTTGCTGCGTTCGTTCATTCCTCCTACCAAGAATTGCCGAGATTTTTACTTGGCATTGATGGGCAGATTGCTGCTTATCTTGGGTTGGAACATGATTTCCGGCTATCAGCTGTATATTCTGCAGAAATACTGCGGGTTGAGCGTAAAGGATTCCGCAGCGACGATTTCCACCATGTCGGTGATTTCCATGGTTGTGCTGATCGTCACGTCCATGGTGTCGGGTCCGCTGTCGGACCGTCTGCAGCGCCGCAAGGTCATCGTGGCGATCGGTTCGGTGATTATCGCGATTGGTGTGGCCATTCCGTGTTTCATGCCGAATGCTTTGGGCATGATGCTGTTTGCAGGCATCGGCGGTGCCGGTTATGGCATTTACATTGCCGTCGATCAGGCGTTGAACGTCGATGTGTTGCCAAGTCAGGAAGAAGCTGGTAAGGATCTGGGCATTCTGAATCTTGCCAACACCGTTGGTCAGGTGCTTGCGCCTGTGGTTGTCGGTGCGATTGTGCTTGCCACTGGCAGTTATGCGGCGCTGTTCCCGATCGCTGTGGTCGCGGTGCTGCTGGGTGCGGTGTTCATCATGCTGATTCGCAGGGTGAAGTAGCTGCGGTGATGCGCAATGTGCTGGCGATTGCGGCACAGGTGATTTCGACATTGCGTTCCGTGTTGGCGATCAACGTTGTAAGATCTGCTGGCCCGGGCGCAATGCCGAATGTTGCGATAATGCCGGCTTTGTTCAGCGCTTCGACGGTGTGTGGGTCACGGGTTACCGTTCCGCCGATGGCAATGGTTGGTTTTCCTTGCGATTGCGCCAGTTTCGCAATGCCGCTTGGCACTTTGCCGTATGGCGTTTGACTGTCGATAGAGCCTTCTCCGGTGATGACGACGTCAGCCCAAGCGCACGCTTCACGGCCATGTGCAAGATTAAGCACGAGTTCGATTCCCGGCTTCACTGTTGCGTTGAACAGGCCAAGCATGCCACCTCCGGTACCTCCCGCAGCGCCCGTTCCCGGAGTGTGCTCGATATCGCGGCCGTTATATTGCATGATTGCGCGCGCGAGATTCGCAAGCCCCTGATCGAGAAGCTCGATCTGTGTTGCGGTCGCGCCTTTTTGCGGGGCGAACACATGGGCGGCACCTTCCGGGCCGGTCAAAGGATTGGTGACGTCGCAAGCGAGAACAATCGGAACGTTTTTGATGGAATCGGAAACTCTTGAATCGTCAATCCTTGCCAAATCAACAAGAGCGCCGCCACCAAGCGGAATGTCGGAATCATGCGCATCGAGAAAACGAAATCCAAATGCGTGAGCCAATCCGGTACCGCCATCCGTGGTGGCGCTACCTCCCAAGCCGAGCACAATGCGATCCGCGCCGGCGTCGATCGCAGCGCGAATCAGCAAGCCTGTGCCAAACGTGGATGCAGCCATCGGATCACGGTCGGTAGGGGAGACCTGCTCAAGTCCGCTTGCCGAAGCCAACTCGACCACGGCGGTACGGGAAGTGTGCTTATTGCCAAGAAACCCGAACTGCGCAATAATCGGGCGACCGACCGCATCAACCGTCTCAACATCATGCAACGTGCCGCCGGTGGCATGAACCAAGGCGTGCGTCAATCCTTCGCCACCGTCGGAAAGCGGCAAAAGCCGGCATTCGGCCTGCGGATCGCCGCGCATAATGCCACGAGCCATCGCCTGCGCAATCACCTCGGCCGAAGCGGCCTCCTTGAATGAATCCGGCGCCAGCAAAACCCGCATACATGCCTCCTTTTACATCTGCATCCATACAGTAATGCAGTGCCGGGGCAGTGGCCTAGCGGTAGCCTTCCCACATGGGCAGGGGGAACAGGGCGTCTTCGCATTCCGCCCACATGGCGTTCAGGTCCTGACCGGGCGTGCGCAGCCAGCGCAGCTGCACGCCGTCCATCATGGCGAATCCCGCATTAAGCAGACGACGCGTATCAACGCCTTCGGGCACACGCCAACGAATGTTGAGCGCGGTGTCGGCATTATGCAGCTCTCGATTGGCGAAATATTCGTGTGCCGGGTGGTTCGGGTCGATCGCTTCGGCGCTCAACGTGGAAAACATGTGCACCTGAAGCGGTCTACGTGCGTTCACCGCTACGATCCTGCGCCACATATCCGCGATCAGCGGGCGCGGCTCGCGTACCATGTTTGTCAGAATGTCTTCGGTTTCGGAATCGTAGACTTCGTCCAATGCGCAAGAAAGCAGACCCTCCTTGCTGCCGACATAGTGCAGCACTCCGGCTTTGGTGAGCCCTACGCGATCGGCAATTTTCTGCAGGGAAGTGCCGTAATAGCCGAGCGTCCCAAACAGTTCGACGGCCGCGTTGAGAATCGCCGCTTTCCGGTCGACTTCTTCGTTGGACATGTTGATTCCCCCTCTTGCCCTTCATAATGACGATTTACGCACGCATAGTGCGTGGTAATGCCACTTCTCGTATGCTATGAGTACTGCAGTTACTTTACGGTCGGTTAACTGATTTTTCAAAGAAGATTGGCGTGTTGTGATGTTGATTTTGATAAAGTACCTACCGACCGGTTAGTAAAGATTTCGGGGTTGAGATTCCACAGGCCGGTTAACCGATACGAACTCAAGAAAACGATGCGAAAGAGGAACGTATGAGCGAAAACACCTATCCTTCCGTCAATGACCTGACGCTTGAAGAAAAGGCATCCCTAACTTCCGGCGGCGACGCTTGGCATCTGCAAGGCGTTGAAGCCAAGGGCATTCCCGGCTATATGATCACCGACGGCCCCCACGGCCTGCGCAAGTCCAACTCGGCCACCACCGGCGAAGTCGATCTGAACAACTCCGTGCCCGCCACCTGCTTCCCGCCGGCCGCGGGCCTGTCCAGCTCGTGGAATCCGGAACTCATCCACCAGGTCGGCGAAGCCATGGCCGAAGAATGCATTCAGGAGAAGGTTGCCGTAATTCTCGGTCCCGGCGTGAACATCAAGCGCAACCCGCTTGGCGGCCGCTGCTTCGAATACTGGTCCGAAGACCCGTATCTGGCGGGTCATGAGGCGGTCGGCATCGTCGCAGGCGTGCAGTCCAAGGGCGTGGGCACTTCGCTCAAGCATTTCGCCGCCAACAGCCAGGAGACCGACCGGCTGCGCATCAGCGCCAACATCTCCCAGCGTGCGCTGCGCGAAATCTACTTCCCGGCATTCGAACACATCGTCAAGGAAGCCCAGCCGTGGACCATCATGTGCGCATACAACTGCATCAACGGCGTGCATGCCGCCCAGGATCGCTGGCTACTCACCGACGTGCTGCGCGACGAATGGGGCTTCCAAGGCATCGTCATGAGCGACTGGGGCGCCGACCACGACCGCGTGGCCTCCCTCAATGCGGGCCTCAACCTCGAAATGCCGCCAAGCTACACCGACGACCAAATCGTCTACGCCGCACGCGACGGCCGCATCCAGCCGGCACAGCTCGACCGCATGGCACAAGGCATGATCGACTTGGTCAGCAAGACCCGCGCAGCCATGAGCGTCGAAAACTATCGTTTCGACATCGAAGCCCACGATGAGGTCGCACATCAGGCCGCCGTCGAATCCATGGTGCTCCTCAAGAACGATGACGCCATTCTGCCAGTCGCTGGCGATGCCAAGGTCACCGTCATCGGCGAATTCGCACGTACCCCGCGCTACCAGGGCGGCGGCTCCTCGCACATCACCCCAACCAAGATGACCAGCTTCCTGGACGCCCTCACCGAACGCGGCGTGGATGCCAAGTTCGCCCCAGGATTCACCCTCGACCTCGAACCGGCCGATCCGGCACTCGAAGCCGAAGCCGTCGAAGCTGCCAAGGGCGCCGACGTGGTGCTCATGTTCCTAGGGCTCCCTGAAGCGGCCGAATCCGAAGGCTTCGACCGTGAGACCCTCGACATGCCGGCCAAGCAGATCGCACTGCTCGAAGCCGTCGCAGCCGAAAACAAGAACGTTGTGGTCGTACTCTCCAACGGCTCCGTCGTCACCGTGGCACCATGGGCCAAGAACGCCAAGGGCATCCTCGAATCCTGGCTGCTCGGCCAGTCCGGCGGTCCGGCGCTCGCCGACGTGCTGTTCGGCAAGGTGAGCCCGTCCGGCAAGCTTGCGCAGACCATTCCCTTCGACGTCAACGACGATCCGAGCACCATCAACTGGCCGGGTGAAGAGGGGCATGTCGATTATGGCGAAGGCGTGTTTGTGGGCTACCGCTATTACGACACCTACAACAAGGCCGTCGACTACCCGTTCGGCTTCGGCTTGAGCTACGCCACGTTTGAAGTGAGCGACGTGAAGGCCGTCAAGACCGGTGCCTGCACTGCATCCGTCAGCGCAGTGGTCAAGAACACCTCGAACGTTGACGCCGCCGAAACCGTGCAGGTGTACGTGGCTCCTGGCAAGGCCAACGTGGCCCGCCCGAAGCACGAGCTCAAAGGCTTCAAGAAGGTGTTCCTCAAAGCCGGCGAATCCGCCGAAGTCTCCTTCGAGCTCGACGATCGCGCCTTCGCCTACTGGTCTGAGAAGTTCAACGACTGGCACGTGGAGAGCGGCGAATACGCCATCGAAGTCGGCACGTCCAGCCGTGACATCGCCGGTTCCGCGGTAGTGGAGCTCGATGGCGACGGCAAGACCCAGCAGCTCACCGAATGGTCCAACTTCATGGAATGGCGTAAGGATCCGCTCGGCTCCCAGGTGCTCGAGAAGCTGCGTGCCGAAGGTGAAGCCGGCCGCATGCCGATCGTGCCCGACAATGACATGACCCGTCTATTCCTCGACTCCATGCCGATCAACAGCATGTCGGTGCTGATGGGTGCCGATGGCAAGCAGATCTTCGAATACATGCTTGCCGAATACGCTGAACTCACCAAGTAGTTTCGCGGGATTCAAGACTTAAGGTCGGGGAATCTGGTCCGTTACTCTGAACCGGTGCGGACCTGATTCCTCGGCCTTTGCATTGTTGGAAGGTTGCTCTGGGATTGTTGCTTTATGACGATTTTCAGGGCAAGCGGATACGTACGACAAGCCAATTGTTGCATATGCAACAGTTGTATATACAACGGTTTACTATGTATGCTGTGACGGAAGTGACGAACGAACAATACAAGGAACCGACTGACTCACGACTCTTCGAAGTCTGGGAAAGCGGCTTGGCAAAGCCCCCCAGCGTGGCCATTCGCTCGCTGCACAACGTGGTCAACCGGTATCTGCGCGTCACCCGCCCTGAAGCGGCGGAAGACATCAGCAACGGCAACGTTGACGTCATCGTGTATCTCGCCCGGCATGACAACGAGGAAATCTTTCCTCAAGACATCGAGCAACGCTTCGGCGTGACCCGATCCACATCATGCCGGGTGCTGGGGCTGATGGAACAGAAGGGCCTGATTGCGCGCGAACCGGTGAAACGCGACGCACGACTGAAAAAAATCGTGTTGACGGACAAGTCGAGGCATATCGCCGAAGTCTTGCGGGACAATGCGAAAAACATGGAACGAATCCTGCTGGAAGGCCTTGAAGACGATCAGATCCGCCAATTCATGCACGTGCTCGACGTCATGCAGACGAATCTGGTGAAAACAGGTTTGATCGGAGACGAAAGTCGATATCCAAGTTTGGAAATACAGGAACAGGACGCAAGCAAATCGCAAGTTCCGCAAGAATCGCAAGTTCCGCAAAAAACATGCGATGACTATGCCTCGAATAATCGCGATGCTCGTGATGAGTACGTCTCACACGTACTGCGGATATCGCAGGAAATGGCGATCGCGCGCAATCGCAAGTAACACACGTCATAGGTAAAAATAAAAGGAAAGGGCAAGTAGTGACAACGGCAAACGCAACGGCGTCCGCAACGCCGAAACCAAAGCAGCGCGTCATTCGCACACTGGGCAAATCCCTGCGCGAATACAAAAAAGTCAGTCTGCTTTCCCCGGCATTCGTAGCCGTGGAAAGCGTGCTGGAAATCCTTATTCCGACTGTCATGGCATCGCTGATTGATGAGGGCATTAGCGGTGGCAGCATGCCGGCGATTTTGAAATTCGGCTTGATTCTGCTGATTTGCTCGGTAGTTTCGCTGACATCCGGCTTTTTGGCTGGAAAATTCTCGGCTATCGCAGGTGCCGGATTCGCGAAGAATCTGCGTCACGATCAGTTTGAGAAGGTGCAAGGCTACAGCTTCACCAATATCGACCGTTTCTCTACCGGTTCGATCATCACGCGACTGACCACCGATGTGACCAACCTGCAGAACGCGTATTCGATGATTATCCGCATGGGTGTGCGCGCTCCGATCATGGTGATTGTGGCGTGGATCTTCTCCTTCCGCATCAGCCCATCCATCTCCTTGGTGTTCCTCGCCTGCATTCCGGTGCTCGCCATCGGCTTGTGTGGCCTGGCGGTGCTGGTGCACCCGGTGTTCGAGCGTGTGTTCCACACATACGACAAGCTCAACAACGTGGTCGACGAGAACCTGCAGGGCATCCGCGTGGTCAAGTCCTACAATCGAGAAAGCCACGAAACCGAAAAGTTCAACCGCATTTCGCAGCGCATCTTCAAGGACTTCACCAAGGCCGAACGCATTATGAGCTTCAACAATCCGCTTATGATGCTGTGCGTGTACGTGTCCATGCTGCTCATCGCATGGATGGGCGCCCGGCAGATCGTGGCGTCCGGCAACAATGCGGCCCTAGGCTTGACCACCGGCGATCTGACCGCACTGGTCACCTACGCCATGCAGATCCTCATGGCTATGATGATGCTTTCCATGATTTTCGTGATGTGCATTATTTCGCAGGCTTCCGCCGAACGTATCTGCCAGGTGCTGAACGAGGAAAGCACGGTTACGAATCCGGCTAATCCCGTCAAGGAAGTGAAGAATGGCGATATCGATTTCGACCATGTCACCTTCCGTTATTCCGCCACTTCCGAAAAGCCGGTGCTTGACGATATTGATTTGAAGATTCATTCCGGCATGACCATCGGCATCGTCGGCGGCACCGGTTCCGCAAAGTCCAGTCTGGTGCAGCTTGTGCCACGTTTGTATGACGTGACCGAAGGTTCGCTGAAGGTCGGCGGCGTGGATGTGCGTGATTACGATTTGGAAGTATTGCGTGATCAGGTTGCCATGGTGTTGCAAAAGAACGTGCTCTTCTCCGGAACCATCGCCGAAAATCTGCGTTGGGGCAATCCAAACGCCACTGATGAAGAGATTCGCCACGCGTGTCAGCTTGCGCAGGCTGACGGCTTCATTCAGGAATTCCCCGATAAGTACGATACGTACATCGAACAGGGCGGTACCAACGTTTCCGGCGGCCAGCGCCAGCGTCTGTGCATTGCGCGTGCGTTGCTGAAAAAGCCGAAAATCCTGATCCTCGACGATTCCACATCCGCGGTCGACACCAAAACCGATCAGCTGATTCGTACCGCATTCCATCATGAGATTCCCGACACCACGAAGATCATCATCGCCCAGCGTGTGGCCTCTGTGCAGGAATCCGACATGATTCTCGTCATGGACCACGGTCGCATCATGGCAGCCGGCACGCATGAACAACTGCTCGAAAACTGCGACGAATACCGTTCCATCTACGAATCGCAAACCAAGAATCAGGCTCAACCTGAGGAACTGCAGTGAAAGGAGGCAACAGATGACTGAACAAACTTCCGCATTGAAATCCAAGGAAAACAACAACGTGGCCAGCAAACAGCCGAAGCCACCAATGCAGAAAGCCGCACCGGGCACCACCAAGCGTATTTTCGGCTACATCTTCCAATACAAGTGGCGCGTGGCGCTCGTAGTAGTGTGCATTCTTGTCGGAGCCGCAGCGCAGGCCGGATCGTCACTGTTCCTACAGTCGCTGATCGACACCTACATTCTGCCCATGGTTGGTGCCACCAACCCTGACTGGATGCCGCTGTTGCGTGCGCTGACACTCATGGCATGCCTGTATGCGGCCGGCATTTTCTGCAGCTGGCTATGGCAGTGGATCATCGTCGCCGTGGAACAGGGCACATTGAAGAAGATCCGCGACGACATGTTCGCCCACCAGCAGACACTGCCGATCCGCTACTTCGACACCAACGAGCACGGCGACATCATGAGCCGTTACACCAACGACACCGACACATTGCGCCAGGCCATCAGCCAATCGTTCCCGCAAATGTTCTCGTCCGCGGTGTCCGCGCTTGCGGCGCTCGTGTCGATGCTGTGGCTGTCGGTGCCCGTCACCATTTTTGTGCTCGCATTCACCGTGATCCTGTTCGTGGTGGTGCGCAAGGTCGTTTCCCGTTCCGGACGTTACTTTGTCAAGCAGCAGATCGCCATCGGCGATGTGAACGCATTCGTGGAAGAAGCGGTCAACGGCCAGAAGGTCATCAAGGTCTTCAACCATGAGGACGCCACCCAAACCACTTTCGACAAGAAGAACGAAGAACTCTTCGAAGCTTCCGCCGAAGCGAACACGTGGGGCAATGTGACCATGCCGATAGTCGGCAACATGGGCTATCTGCTCTACATTCTGCTTGCAATCTTTGGCGGATTCGCGGCGATTTCCGGACTCGGCAACTTCGGCCTGTCCGGAGCCGGACAGCTCACCTTGGGCACGCTCGTCTCTCTGCTGACGCTGTCTCGTTCCTTCGTGAACCCGCTCGGTCAGGTGTCCATGCAGTTCAACATGGTGATGATGGCGCTCGCCGGCGCATCCCGTATCTTCGCGCTCATGGACGAACAGCCGGAAGATGACGACGGTTCCGTGACCTTGGTGAATGTGGAACTCGGCGAAGACGGCCGCACCATGACCGAAGTCGACCATGAAACCGGTCACTGGGCGTGGAAACGCGAGGAGAGCGACGATGGCACCCGTTCGCTCAAGGCCGCGCAGTCCTTGAGCCCGCGTGCTGCAGAAGTAGCGATGAAGGCCCGTGAAACCGCTATCACTTCGCCGGATGGACGCCTCACCCTGCTGCAGGGCGATGTGCGCTTCACCGACGTGACCTTCGGCTACAACCCCAACAAGCCGGTGCTGCACGACATTACTTGGTTCGCCAAGCCCGGGCAGAAGATCGCATTGGTCGGTGCCACGGGTGCCGGTAAGACCACGGTGACTAACCTGATCAACCGTTTTTATGACATTCAAGACGGCATGATTCTGTACGACGGCATTTTCGTCAAGGGCATCCGCAAGCCGGATCTGCGTCGTTCGCTGGGTGTGGTGCTGCAGGACGTGAACCTGTTCACCGGCACGGTGATGGACAACATCCGTTACGGTCGACTCGACGCCACCGACGAGGAATGCATTGCCGCTGCGAAGCTTACGAACGCCGACGGCTTCATCCGCATGCTGCCCAACGGCTACCAGACCGTGCTCGAAGGTGATGGTTCTGGTCTGTCTCAGGGCCAGCGTCAGCTGATCTCCATCGCTCGTGCAGCCGTGGCCGATCCGCCGGCCATGATCCTCGACGAGGCCACTTCGTCTATCGACACCCGTACCGAGGAAGTGGTGCAGGCCGGTATGGATAACCTCATGAAGGGTCGTACCGTGTTCGTGATCGCGCACCGCCTGTCCACCGTGCGCAATTCCGACGTGATCATGGTGCTCGACCATGGCCGCATCATCGAACGCGGCTCGCATGACGAGCTCATCGCGCAGAAGGGCGAGTACTACCAGCTGTACACGGGCGCCGTGGAACTGGAGTAAGGCTCCTTCTGCTTCGTTCCTGTCCCGTTCTTGGTGAATTGGACAGGCTGAACGGTAGTGTTCAACGAATGCAAGGGCCGTGCGGAAGCCAC
>UMEP01004343.1_pt1 | contig 16744 bp, 9 predicted proteins | sample 1964771 | NCBI WGS metagenome assembly UMEP01 (sample SAMEA4836022, study PRJEB28245) | human gut metagenome | biome: gut microbiome; material: fecal sample | place: Denmark | collected 2008 | reverse complement strand
GCAAATCCTTGCGGGTTCCAAGCGCTACATGCCGCACCCGATCCCGGCTGGCCACCAATGCAATATACATCGTGTCTGCCGACAACAGATCTTTATAGCAGGCAAATTCCACCGCTACTTCTTTCGGCCGCAAAGCCTTTCGTACCTGGCGGGAATCTATCCTGCAAAACTCGTCCAACGACTTTCTGTCCGCAACCGCTTTCCTGTCCAGCAAAGCAATGTGCCTTCGCAACAACGCCACGTCATACAAGAATTCCGGACAAGCCTCTCCCAAGGAAAAAATTTCCGATAGCAGCGGTTTCTCCTTTTTCCAGAAGTCCAGCCGGTTCTGTTCGGTCATCCCGACAAAATTCCGCTTCACATAGTCCAGTTCCGCTTTATAGAACGAGCGAAACAAACGTAACGCTTCCTCCCGTTCTCCCTTCTTTAGCAAAATCTCCGCTTTCTTCCGCAGCGAGATGATATAGTCCGGATGTCCGGTACCGATAGACGGTTGTCTGCCCTGCCACGCCAGTACCGAATCAATGTGGCACAAAGCCTCTTCATAAAGCCTTAGCTCCGCTTCAACAACTGCCAGATTGGCCAATGTCAGGTAATAACGTTCTCCCTGCAGCGCAAGCGACGCCTTTTTCAAGTCCTCGTAAGCCCCCCGGTAGTCATGCATTTCCCACTTGATAAACCCTTTGTTCTGTAGCAGCGTAGCCCGTGTTTCCTTCCCGCACCTGTCCTCCGGCACTTGTTCCAACAGTCGGATGCCCTGTTCCCAGTCGCCCATATAAGCATAAGCCACAGCCAGGTTGGCAAGCCGCTTCCCCTCCTGCTGTTCCTCCGCAAATTCCATACCGGCCAGCAGATCCACCACTTCTTCATAACGTCCGGTCTGCAAAAGCACCCCAGTCTTATTAAACAGGATTCTATTTTTCAGCTCCGGTGTATCCGCCAGTGCTTCCGCCTGTCCATAGTCAGCCAAAGCCTGCCTGTAATCGGCCAGTTGCTTATAACAGCCCGCACGGCTGTTCAGACAGTCCATCCGTGCCGTCGGATCAGGTGTAGCAGCTATCACACGCGAATAGAGTGCCACAGCTTCCTTGTACAAGCCATTAGCCCGTGCCTCGTCCGCCTGCCTGAAATCCGCAATCCAACTTTGTGCCTGAAGCTGCACCGAACACAACAATCCTATCCACCACCATTTACACATAGAAACCCTTCTCAATTTACTGCAACTACAAAGGAAGCTTTCCGATCCGACCTGTTTTCAATCCGGAACAGAAAGACACCTTCTTCTTCTCCCATATTCCATTCTACCCAGGCTACCCTACCGTCCGGTTCCGCTTTTCCTGCATATTCTTTTCCGGTAGCCGTTTCCACCACCGTCAGTGTCAGTCCGGCTCCCTGAGCCGAAAGCAACATCAGCTGGCACTGCCCGCTCCCCATCGCCTTGAACTCCAGTGTTCCGTGAGCCGGCACCGCCTTGTTCATCACCAGCAAATCAGCATCCCCCACACCATCCACTTCTCTCATCAGGCTGATTTCGTCCAGCGGCACAAAATCAAAGTTATGACGCAGCAGCGAGTCGGCAAATTCTGCATCAAAGTACACTTCCGGCACCTTGTCCGCCTCTTTCACCCCTGTATCTGCAGCCACCACATCCTGCCAGGTACTCACCTTGACCCGTCCGAACCATTCCTTGGCTTCATACAGGTCATATTTATCCTTTTCCTCCATGGCCTCCAGCATTTTCAGGCAACCGTTCCGATAGTCCGCCATCGGTCCGGACATTCCGGCCTGCTGCGCCCCTGCCGAGATGGATAATCCAACCAGCAGACATACGATCCATCTTTTTTTCATGTTTATCATTGTTAGCTATCTTTATACATCAATTCGCGTCCAGCAAGACGAACGGCGCCCAGTAGAAAGGCTGTGGATATACCTTCCGCACTTCGTCTGTCGCCTTCCGCAAAGCCTCCCGTTTCGAAAGGCCTTCCAACCAGTAACGGTAGAAAGCCGACATCAGCAACGAGGTAGAATGATCATTGACACTCCACAGACTCACCAGTAGCGACCGAACGCCAGCTTGCTTGAACCCACGCGGCAAACCGAACACACCCTCATACGAATAGTTCCCCAGTGCCGTCTCACAGGCCGAAAGCACCACCAGCTGCGTATGTTGCAGGTTCAGTCTGGAAACCTCGTCAGCAGTCAGAATCCCGTCATTTTCTCCGGTATCCGTTCCCTTTCCACACCAGGCTGTTTCCGCATTGGCCAGCGCCACTCCGGCCCGGTACATCGCATAATCCGGTTCCCGGTTCTGGAAGAAAGGAATATCCAGTGCCTGCTTGCGGTTTGCCACAAAAAATCCGTGTGTAGCCAGGTGGATTACCGCCGGGCCGGTTGCTGCAAGTTCCTTCAATGCCTGTTCGCTAGCCTCCATTCCTTTCTTTACGGTGATGTCTTCCATGTTCCAGTTGTTCCGTCCCAATTCGGCCGTTATGTCTTCCACCTCCCGGTTCGTAAAGGGCAGATACTTGAAGTGATCCTTGCTCACTCCCCGCTCCTCAAAATCATCGATACCGAAATCGTCTACTGTTCCCCTCACCTGTTCTGCATTCGTCGTCCCTGCCAGCAATCGTTGTTTCTCCGAATAGAAGATATTTCCCATCAACAGTGCACTCTGCGGCCGTTCTTCGCTTTGAGGTCTCAGCAGCATGGCAGTCGTCGTCAGCGGACATAAATCATACTTGTCGATCAAGTATCCCCCGTCCGGTGTGGCAAAAGCAGCAAACGACAAGTTGTTCAGGATTCCCGGCGTAGCATAGTACACCGTTCTGACTCCCTTCAGATACGGCTCCAACGGCGCCCACAGCAAGGCATACAAGTCCAATGCCCGTTCGTTATACAGCTTGACAGCCATCCGTGCCGACGTCTTGGCATCCAATGCCTGCAACCCCTTCATCAGCTCTTCGTTTTTCCCCAACCGTACAGGAATCGGTTTCCGGCTGTTCTTCTTCAGGACAAGTGCCATGATGTATTCCCGCGAAAAGACAAATTCAATGGCCGCCTCGTCGTTCTTCAGTTTCTCCCTGATCTGGTGCCAGCTGGCCTCCGTTGCATATCGCCTGCGATAAGGCTCGGACCGTTCGATGAGTTGACGCTCCAATGCATCTATCTCGTAAGTCAACTTTCCGATACTCTGCATCTGTTCATTGAATGCAAGTCCCAAGACTCCGTAGTCCACCTTGAAATTCTTCCGTTCCAGCTGCAGCCGGTTCATCTGCTCTACCAGCCGGATCAGTGCCGTGTCCTTCGAAGCCAGGATGGCCATACGCGTTTGCCGTTGCGAACGCAGCTGCATTCCCGTCCTGTACAGCACGGCATCATATACTTCCGCAGCCAACTCTTCCGGCATCTGCTCCAACAGACAGGTCAACCACATGGCCGGATCCCGATAAGTATCCATAAAATTGTTCTGTTCACTCTCTGTCATCAGCTGGAAATTCCCGTCCATCATCTCCTTCACGTTGGCATAAAAAGCCCGAGCCGGTGCCACCATTTCTTTCCATTTCCGCTCTTCCACATACGTGTTACAGAGTCTCACAATTCCTTTCAATTTATCATTCACAGTTACTCTGGGCGAAGAATTCAACTGTTCATACGCCTTTTTATAGAAAAGAGCTGCCTCCTGTTTCTTGTCCATTCCCCAATACAAATCCCCTAAGTCAAACCAGGCATCCCAATCATCCGTTTCCTGTTGCTCCACCAATTCCTGGTATGCCAACAAACAACGGTCTCTCTCCGCTTCGTTGTATTCCATATGCTGATAATACAAAATCTGAGATCTCACCAGATTTCTGTAAGTAACGTTCTTACTGAAATTCTTATCCTGTTCCCTAAAAATCTGTTCCAATTGCCCGAATATCTCCTTCACATTGGGAAACATCCCTTTCAGGTACTTCATTTGTTTTTCATACACAGCTCTATCATTTTCATGCAAAGCATCCACGTCCATATTCTTTGTCCATACCATGGACTGCGTTGCTATATCAAGAAATTCAATCAACAATGGAGTGACATAATTCATCATGAACAAAGGATCCTGTCCATTCTGTGCATATAGCATCTGAGATACCTGCAAAAGAGGCATCAGGAACTCGTTTCTCTGTACCATGTCGTAAGCATTTTCTCCCTTTACCAAATAATAGCATTCCCACAAATAATTCAATAGCGTAAGGGATCCAACCGTCTCTTTATTCCGGAACATTTTTTCCATTTGCTCCACCATCAACTGCTTGGCCTCAACCATTTGATTCAAGCCATTATACATAACATGTGTTTTCAAGGAAATCATTTCCAAATACCGGGTGTCGTATATATTATCCCCATTCCGTTCCAGACACAGACCGATGCCTTCATCCAGTATAGTGACCGCTTCCTGATACCGTCCCCTTTCGATCAGGTACTGCGCAGCCGTCTGATAATTCTCTATCCAGACATCCGGTTCTTCTTTTCCCCGGACCAGTAATTTCTTTCCCTCCTCAAAGAGGCGGTCACAGTCCCTGCTATCTTTGTTCATCAACTCCCGGATATAGGCCAGTCTCAACAGGAAATTGGCTCGTTGGGCACAAGGATCCTCCTCCGTAGCGTTCTCCACCAATTGCGTATACTGCTTTTCCGCCAACCTGTAATCCCGAATGCCAAACAAGTACTCCGCATAATTCATCATGGCAATCTGATAATTCACTCCGTACTTTCTAATCCGTTCGATCAACTGCGGATAGGCAGCCCGCACCTGTTCTTCTTTCTCTACGTCATTCTGACATACAATCAACTGGAACAGTTCTTCATTCAAGCTGACAGGCGACTCCTTCCCATAATATCCCTGAGCGTCCGAACAGACATACGCCTGCATTTCCATAGCCTGTTTCATATTACCTACTACCGAATAACAGTCCCAGACAATCAGTCTTCCCAATGCCAATGACAATCCACTGGGGTTGTGGTATTCTCTATATAGGGCGTAAGCTTGTTCCAGCTTGCCTGCCGCTTTTTCCGGCTGCCGATCTCTAACCGAAGAATACAGCCAATACAACATATAGGCTTTTTTCAAGGGCTGGCCGGAATAAATCCGTTCCATCGTCTGGTCCCATTCATCCAGCAGTCGGTCCGCTCCGAACGGATAATCATACACCGCAATCAGAACAACATTTGTCAGCATATTGAGATAATACGAATTATCCTCTCCCAGATACCGCTTGAATCCCTCAACCATCTGCGAACAGAAAATGGCATCGTGGTTCTTCATGCCATTTCTCCACCGGGCCATCCACCAATCTAACCGCACCAACAGGCTCTCAGACGATTCCGAAGAATAATAAGTATCCGCATACAGTTTGGCTGTCCGACACGCCTCCTCCAGCTCCTCATTCAACAACTGACTGTTTATCTCAAAATTCAATTGACACCTGCGTATCATGACGAGCTCCGGATGCCCCTCCGAATAAAGCTGCCTGTACAGCAAGACAGCCTTTTCAAAATAGAAGCCCACATTACTTATCGTTCCGTTCGCCAAAGACTTGTAGGGAGTATTCTCTATACCTCCCACACGTTCTTGTGCCAGCTTCAGTTCGTCCACCTGCGACATGGACGATTTCACCTGAGCCAACGTAAAATAAAGAAATGCCCGCGTATGGTCCACCGTCTTGTCATCTGCCGGATACAGGGCCAGCGCTTCCTGTTCTGTACGCAGCACGTCCTCGTAATCACGCGGATCGTCCACCAGATTATTACGCATCCTATTGGTAAACTGGGACAATTTCACGATGCAGAGCAAAGCCTTCGTCTCACGGTCCGGCTTCCGCTTCACGGCCTGTTGCAACACCCCGATCAATTCGTCCGTCGGTTTCACTACGTCTTCCATATTCACCAGCTGGCTGAGATACAAATACCTGCACCAGCCGGTCACGACGTGTTCCCGCCCCAGCTGCTCTTCCGCCGCATCGGCTACCCCCTTCAACGTACCCAGTAAGATAGCATACTTTTCGTCTACCTGTCCGCTCTCCAGCCAGTCCAGGTAAGCTCCCAGTTGTGGTACCCACTTCTCTGCCATCCGCAACAAAGCCTTGGCTTCCGGTTCTCGCAGGCCGTCCAGCACGGCAAAAGCCGCTTCTTTCAGCAGCGCTTCCTTACTCAGTTCTTCCCCTTTCGGATAGTGCTCGCTCATCCACTTCCGATGGGTTTCTATCCAGTCGTAGGCCGATTGTGCCTGCACCGCCTGCCCCAGTACAAGCAGGACGGCTACCATTATCCATTGCAAGGCGGTTCTTTTCATAGCTTATCTTTTTTCCGATCCGTTATTCCGGTGCCAGTCCCAGCTTGTCAATCACGTCCTTGGTGATAATTCCGGCCGGTGCCTGCAGGGTAGTGATTACCCACGACTGTGCCAGCTCGTCCCAGCGTTGGTTGGAAATCGTCTGCCAGCCGTTTTCCCAGATACTTTCCTTCTCCATCAGTTTCTTGCGGCGTTTCCGGTCCTTCTTCCAGTTTTCCCGATACTGTTCGGTCACGTCGCATGTCTCCTTCAGTTCGATTTCCAGTTTGTATTCGCCGGTTCCCCAGATATTCTTATAATTGTCGTCTTTGTCGCGATACCCCATGTACGAACGTGGCACGATAAAACTCTCTCCCACAATCTTGTAGGTCGGTTCCTCATTCCGATTCCGCACATACCTCAGGAAGCCCTTCTCATCCAGTTCCTCCGGATCTACCGGCACATTCAGCACAAATGCGCCCAGTTCCTGGTTCTTCTGCAGTTGTACGATTTCATTCATCCACGATGATATCAGCTTGATATTCATCGACAACGTAAAGTTATCGCGTTCGGCAAAGGAATATGGCAGATCCAGATACGTGTTGGGCAGGTTCGAATGAGTCGGACTCACGATCAGCGTATCCAGCACCAGTTCAAATTTCGAATGCTTCACAATCCGGTCAATCTTACTCCGGTCGATGTGGCACGACAGGTAGAAGACCGTATCGTTGTCCTCGAGCCTCAGGCAACCGATACCGTCAAAGCGCATGCCTTTCGGGTCCATCGCCCCCTCGAACGAAGCTTCCTTATAGAAATCATTGATTTCAGACACCGTGCTGATCTTTGTTTTGTATATATTTTCGGCTTTCACCGTTTCTTCCCACTCTTCCTTCAGCCGTGCGTTCCGGGTCAGCAGACTGCCGATGGCATTTACGCCCAGGTCGATAAAAGATGTCACATATCCCGAAGCGATTCCTTTCAACGATTCTTTACTTGCATTGAACAAATCTCCCAGATACCCTCTGTCCTCTCTGTTCACCAATTCACTATGCCTGGCTATTTCTTCCCCCAGGTCATTGCTTGTATAAATAAATGTCTTGAACTCTACCTGCTGTGCACTTCCCTGTAAGCACGCGCATAAACTGAATAAAAGAAACAATGCGTATTTCATAATGACTGAATTATAAGATTATCCAAATTTTGCATGCAAGGTCATCCTCTTGTTCTGACTTTCACAGATTAAGCTCTGTGAAAGAGTTCCAAGAGTTTTCATACCCTACGTGTTGCAAATATAATCCGATTTTTACAGAAATTCAACGCATATCTTGATTTTTTCATCCTTAAATTACCAGATTACGTTATAAAAAATTCAATTCATCTGTCAAGCAAATGAACTTCCAAATCAGTCACCAGTCCGTATCCTACTTGGAAACAATTATTCAGTCCGGTAAACTACTGAAAAAATGCTCTGAAATGGGATTAAAAGCCGCCATCAAGTCTGTAGCTTATTCTACTTGACATCCAAGTCCGTTGTACATTTCTTCCAAGCGGAATACTGAAGACGGTGGATTATATACAAAGAGATAATCCGTACGAAATAAACAGTTGGTATTATTATCGGAATGAAAAAATCAATTTCAACAGACTGTACATGATTCTCAATTAGTCAGAAATAACAAAAAGCCACGTAACTTCAGAAGAAATCTAATAGACGAAATCACCCATTGAACGTGAATTCGAAATAAGACTAGAAACATTGTCTTTTCCTAATTTAACTATACGCTTTTTTCACTTTTCCATTCTACATTCATCCACAATTACCAATATTTTTATTTGCGAAAATTTAAATTCCCTCATCCTCATCATTTTCAGCACATTATGAAACAGAGTCAGTTTGACGTTGATTTTAAAAGTTCGCAAATCTCCTTTTTCAATGAAATCTATAAATCATTTGCGAAAATAGTAATTTTACTTATAAAAATGAATATTGATTTTCAGCACATTATCATCTACTCAAACAAAGTTTTTTCGCAAATACGTTTTCTTATTTAGATACATCTTTCTTTTGCGAAAATATATTTTAAAATAAACAACTGAAATATAAGATGTTACACAATAAAAAACTCTTATTTTATTTAGAATAGCATTCTAAAAAAAGAGGATTTGCGAAAATATTTCTCCTAAATAGATAATTTATTGATTTATTTGTGTATATTTGTCAGACATTAGAAATCATGAGTTCTTTAACTTACTGATTCTCAAGTTGTATTTTGATTATCCATTAGAACAAGGATTAAGACTGCTATTTTTTGATGTAGCCATAATCGAATACGAAGTATTTTGATTATCCATTAGAACAAGGATTAAGACATTTGGAAGATATATATCCCAAAGTCACTCTGTATGTATTTTGATTATCCATTAGAACAAGGATTAAGACTTCTGGATTACTCCTGAAAGCTGTCTCCACTGCAGTATTTTGATTATCCATTAGAACAAGGATTAAGACAACTGTTAATATACATATTACTACATATATTAACGTGAGTTCGAAATAAGATTAGAAAATAGCCAGTTGCCTGTCATTGACAAACTTTACATCAATGACGGGTTTCTTTTCAAAGGAACAATAAGCAGCTATAGCCGACAAGGAATTTACAATGAAGTTATTAAAAGAACGATGTCTGGAGTGCTCTATTTGCGCAATATTCTTCAGCTGTCTGCGCACAATTTTCCTCTGATATTCTCCAGAAATTTGCCCTGTTTCAACGGTCCCCGATCATCCACCTTTCCGGGCGTGAACATGAAATTGAGGATTTCACCCTTGTCATTGATTATCAGGTGCAGCTTGAATCCGAAGAACCATCCCATGGAACATCTTCCACGCTCGGCAAGTCCTTCAAATGTCTTATGAATCAGAATTCTTTGATTACGACATACACGCAAGGGAGTAGAGTCGACAAAACTGATGCCGGTACAGGTTCCCAGCATGACTTTCTTGATGAAAATGGTCAGGGGAAGCAGCACTTCCTTCTCCAGTTCTACGAAACGGTTATAGGACACCTGGCGCGGAAACAAGTGTTTCAGATGTTTGCACACATATTCCTTGTAGTAATACTTGAAGCAACGGAAGCCACCGGAGTGGAACAGGATAAGAATAACTTCGGCATCATTCATGTGATTGGGCTTGTTGCGATGCTTCTGTTTCTTGTCTTCAACCATATATTTTTCCTGTTGCAATGCAAATTCCTTGCAAAAATCATCGGCCATACAATACTTTAGACTCTGAGAACATAGCGGTAATCGTTTAAATGTTATAATTCAGCACTATAAATTCAATACTTTTATCGCTATACTCCTATTCCTCAACAGATTATATTTACTCTTATATCGAACTCACGTTAAATAGTTTCCGACTTGTCATCATAAATCCAGGTTTCCTAATCCTAATAATGCAGTCACCAATAATTTCAGAAAATAGAGAATTAGAGGCTGTATTAAAAAAGTGAACTGTACCCCAAAAGTTAGACACAAAACTTTCGGAGTGCAGTTCAATGTAAATGTCCTTAATTTATTTCAGGATGTGCAGATTTAATATATATTTTTTCTTTCTTGAAGTCCAATACTACATCCTCTTTAAAAAATACGAACGGGTTTAAAGTATAGGGAGTTCTCAAATCTCCATAGACAATGAAAAGTCCATTTCGTTTATAGTCGCCAACTGATACAGTTGCCTTGTTTTCTACATAAAATTTCTTCTTTCGTACGGAACGGAAACCTTCTATTTCAATTTCTTCAACTCGAAATAGATTTTGGATTTGCGTCGTATCTGAAGAAGGACATTTTAACGGTATATAAGCAAAAACCTTGTCGCCAATCTTAGTCTGATAACCAAATCCCGTATCTAAAAAAAATCGTTTATCCTGTCCATGTATCGATACGTCTATATAATACCGTTTTCCGGAAATGTCAGCAATGTCATTGTTGAATCGTTTCATTTCTGTAAGCTGCTCATATCCTTCTGGTACCTCATCCCATAAATAGATTGCCCTTTCTTTAGGTTTATATTCTACTACGAATTGTTGTAAGATGTTCATACCAATAACGTTATAACCACCTTCGTTCACGTAGAAGCAGACATTTTCCAAATAATTGTACGGAGCTTTTTTAGAAATAATATGAGTAATACTATTTCCTTTTTGTTCATATTGCGGAACTGGCATTGCAAACCAGTTTCTCCACCATTGAATTCCGATATGATTATGTACATCGTATGTAAAAAGGGGAGATAAAGAACGTTTGATTTCACTACCAGTGGCTTTGATAGAATCAATTGTCACCATATTGATTGTACTATATCCAGTTCCTGTATCAATTGTAAAATCGAACAGTTGTCTTATTGTTGTTTGCCCATTACTTTTTATCGGAAAGATTGCTATTGGCTTTTTATCATATCTACTGTTTACTTTTATGGGCCAATAAAAGTAAGCACAAAGTAAGGCTATCATTAAAAGGAGGACAAATGCCAATTTTACAAATTTCATATGTAAGCAATTATTAAATATTGACTAAGTTACAGTTAATACAAAGAAAAACCTTTTATTCGCAGCACTATAATTGACGAGAAATGAAGTCTATAAAATTTTATATTTTCACAAATTGGGTAGTATAACATTATTCCCATCAATTTTATACAAATATAAAAATAGTTGTTTACACTATTTTACTTTTTAATTAAATTAACAAGAGCGGAATATTTTAAGAGATACCCATACGTACAAGCAGCTGCGCTTTAGAAAAAACACCTTACATTTATCATGATGAAACTGCTTCACAAAAGCAAAAGTACAAAGAGACAGCCTCTTCCCCTCTCATCTCATCCCTCCTACCTCAAAACAAGGGCACTCCTTCCCCGGATCCAGCTCCCGATGGCCTACGACCAGCGCCTGCGGAAACCGCTCCTTCAGCTCCCCGACCAGGGCCGACAGACTGACCTTCTGCGCCTCCGTCCGCGTGTCCTTTGCACGGCCCTCCGCGTCCAGCCCGCCTTCGTAGCAGATGCCGATGCTGTGACGGTTGTGGTTGCGGCAGTGCGCCCCCACCTGCTCCAGCGGACGCCCCCGGTGGACGGTCCCGTCGCGCGTGATGTAGTAGTGATACCCGATGTCCCGGAATCCCCGGTGACGGATGTGGTCCCTGCGACAGTCTTCAAAGCCAAAGCTCTGCCCCTCGCGGGTGGCAGAGCAATGGAGAATAATCAGCGTAATCGTCCTCATCACGACATGCACGACGCTACACCAAACACACCGGCCAGGGCTGTCGCCACGGTTACAATAATCTTGAGCACAAGGCTCCACACGTTTTTCTTTTTCGTTGTTGTTTCGCTCACTTTGCTAATGGATAATTAAGAATTGATAATTGAAAATTGAGAATGGATAATTGAGAATTGAAAACTGACAATGACCTGCGGACAGGCTAATTATCCATTTTCAATTCTCCATTCTCCATGATTACAGCGGACTTCCTCCTTCCTCGTCCTCGTTGTCACTGCCTCCCGGCGTCGTACCGCCTGTTCCGGCCGTCTCGCCGTCTACCACATACTCGGACAACTCGCGAAGCGTACCCTCCAGGTTGAGCTTCGCGTTGCTCAGCTCGCCCGTGGCACGTGCCCGCAGCTTCAGTCCCTTCACGTTTTCGCTCACTTTGAACTCGGCGGCACTCGGAGCCCCGTGGTCGCTGACGATGCCCACCGAGAAGATGGCCAGGTCGTCCAGCTTCACGTTCTTGCTGTCCAGAATCAGCTCCTTGATACAGCTCACCATATCCGCCAATACTCCCTTGATCACACCGGGCGAAAACGGCGTGTTGTGTTTCGACATGTGCTTGGACAAGGCGTCGATGTCCAGCGTTTCCTCGATCACGGGGCGTGCATACCACAACCCCTTCAGCGGACTGTTTTCTCCAGTCACTTGATACTTTTTGTAACGAATCATTTTGTTAATTGTTAATTGATAATTGATAATTGGAAATTTGTTACCACAAAGATACACCCCCTCCTTCCACCCGTTTCCCCTTCTCTCCACCTCCCTACGCTTTTGTACCGTTATTTTCGTTTAAACCTTTGGAAATCTGATAGAAAAGGTGTAAATTTGACGTATGGAAACCTTCAAGATAAAGACATACGGGCGCACCGAACTGGCCCTACTCTACTCCCCCGAACTCTCCGCCCAGGGAGCCTGGCGGAAACTGTTGCGATGGATCAACCATCATCCCACCCTGGGCACACGCCTGGCCGCCACCGGTCTCACGTCCCATTCCCGCGTCTTCACCCCTGCCCAGGTCCGCCTCATTGTAGAAGCGCTGGGAGAGCCTTGAGACAATTGAAAATGGAGAATTGATAATGGAGAATGGGAAATAGGAAAATGGGGAAAAAGTACACTTCTATTTTCATTTTTAAAACAAAAATCTCTACATTTGTCCCAAGAGAAAAAAGGAGGGACCATGTTGAGAATCAAAACACAGTGGATCTGTTGGGCACTGTTGCTCTTCCTGTTGCTGGTAAACAATGCGGAAGCGAAAGCCCAGTCGGCCAATGAACTCATCAACGAATATCGGGCCTGGATGGCGGAACACTATCCCCGTCCGGAAGGTATGGACACGGAAACACTGTTCAGAACAACCCTCTGGGCCATCTACGACGGGCAGCGCGAACCGGAAGTCAAAACCCTGCTGCGGGCAGCCGCCCAAAAGGTCCCCGAGCTACAGGCTTATGCCGACTGGCTGGACAGCGGAAAAAGCGACCCGTGTTCCGAAGCAGGCACCCGGGCTCTCCAGGCACTCACCCGGGCATCCGGCGAACAGTTGGGCACCCGCCACCCGGCCACCGCATGGTGCCGCCTCCTCCTTTCCATCCAGCTGAGCACGACGCAGGACGTCACCGCCCAGGTAGACCAGCTGATCAAAGACCTGCAACAACCCACCACCGGGACCGACCGCGAAAGGATGTCCCTCCTCTGTGCAGCCAGACTGACCCAGTTCACCAACCGTCTGTGGGACCAGTTCGTCGAAGATCCCGAAACCTATCCCGAGCTGCTCAAGACGGAGCAGGAAGTCCTCACTCTCTATCCCGTCCAATCGGAAACCGCCGACCACACCCGGGCCTTCCTCTACTACCTGCTGGCAGAAGCCAAGTCCACCATGAGCCATCAGGTGGAAGCCAACTGGGCACAAAATCAGTTTGGCTGGCAGGACAGTACCGGATATTTCAAACTGAATAATGGAATCGTAAGCAATGCCGACTTCTATTATTACCAGGCCTACCAGCTGTATCGCGTCCTGTACCCCGAAGGACATCCCGAGGTCATCCATCTGCTGCGCTCCTACAACATTTTCATATTCAACAGTTCAACCGTAGATCAATCGATATTGCAAGTTGTCCAGCTTCTGGACGACTACATGCAAGCCTATTATCCCGAAGGCTCCGTAGAACGTATGCTGATCCGCACAGACCTATGGACATGCAGGCTGCTGATGGGAGAACCCAATCCCGATGCCACCAACTGTCCCGCACTACTGAAAAAACTGGAGCAATGCTGGGGCACAGACAATTATTATTATGTCAACCTCCTGACATTTATGGCAGCCTTCGCTGGAGCCAGCGGCCTTGCCGAAGCCGAAAATATACTGGACAATCTCGATGCCCTGCTGGACCGTCGCTACACAACCCAACCGCTGAAGAAAGCCTATCTGCAAAATTATGTCTATTCATCCTTGAAAGACCGTTTCCCGAAACGGGCCACCGAACGGATGACACAAGCCTATACGCTCTACCGCACCCATCACGACAGCAGCATGCTATCCATCGCGCTGGGAAGACAGCTCGTTGAGAATAGCAAAACCGGATCTTCAAACAACCAACTGGCTGTAGAAATGCAAGGTTACGTATGCACCGACACCAAAGCCCGTTTCGGAGTTTCCTCTCCCATCACCTTTGGCTCGGAGCAAGACCTGGCCATACTCACGGCAAATATTGACATAGAAAAAGCGGATGCACTGTTTTCCGATCTCATTGCCCGGATGCAAGCAGCAGGAGTAGACTGTACAGCGACCCGTAACGCCTACCTCGACTGCCTCTTCTCCGTAGGAAAATATCCGCAGGCCATCGAAGTATGTCGTCTGTTGATAGAAGATACAACTCATGGCACACAGAACCAAAAATGCAATCAGTTGCTGATGTACACCTACCTGTTGGGAAAAACCGGAGGCAGCGAGACGGAAAGAGCCGACAGCTATGCAAAGGCCACCCAAATGTTCACAGCCATCGAAGACTCCTTGAATTTCAGCACCTATAGCTTTGAACTGGCAGCCTATTACCTGATAGAGAAGGGACGCTACCAGGAAGCCGTAGACATGCTCGACCGTGGCATCGCCCTGAACCAATGGCAAACCTGGGGCAACGTGACAGACCCACAATACCTGTCCATGGCAGCTCTGAAAAACGAAATCCTCTACGACAACCTGAATCAGATGGTCGAAGCCAAAAGACTCATCAACCAACAGCTACAAGACTACACCCCCGATCGTATCACCTACTACACACCAAATATCCTGAGCTTCCTGATACGATGCTACAACCTGATATTTACCGAAAGCAGCAATGACTTCGCTCAACTCGCCCCTCTTATGTCGTCCATTATGCAAATCACAACAAAATTGTGTGCTCAAAGCGGAAACGACCCACAATTCTTGATGCTCTACGTAACGGAGGTAACCACTATGTGTGTTGACTTTATAATTGAAACGAAAAAGCTGGATAATCAATTCAACAGAGAGCTTATGACGGACGAACAAAAAAAGTTTTGGCAACAATATACAGATTCACTGTCCACCTATCAGGAGCCAATAAAAAACATGATGATATTACTTGAAGAAGAATTTGAAAAGTTCGGCTTCACTCCCCAGACAAAAAACAAATATACCACCCTCATCTACTACCTGGCACATTATTATCAAACCCTGGAACCCAACCCTCAAAAAGCACTCCACTACATGAAACGGTATGTGGAATTGCGAAAGGAGAAGCCCTTGGATGCTTTTTACGCCTGGATTGCCCTGGGCGACATGTATGGCAGACAACAGCAGCATGCCCAGGCACTAAAAGCCTTTTTGGAAGCCGAGAAGCAGCTGGACCTGCTGGAACAGATTGCTCCCAACGACCACACCGCCCTGGAAAGCCGCCTGTGCGGCCTCTATTACCAGCAGGGGCAGTTCGCAAAGGCGCTCCCCCACGCACGCCGCTATTATGCCTCCATCCGCCGGATCATGGACGGCAATTTCCAGCTGATGACCGAAAACGAGCAGAACAACTTCATGGAAACCTACATGGACCCGGCATACTGGCTCACTACCCTGCTCGAAGCGATGCCCGACACCCTGGCAGCCGAAGCCTACGACGCTGTGCTCTACCGCACCGGCATGCAGCTGCGCTCCCAACGGCAGACCCGTCAGGACATACGCCAGTCGGGCGACAGCGTCCTCGTGGCAGCGCTGGACAGCCTCGACCGCCTGCGTATCCGTCAGCGCAGCATCCCGATGAAGGCCTACGAAAACCTGCAGGACACCCAAGCCGCAACCGAACAAAGCCGCCTTGCCTACGCCGCCAACGTGCTGGAACAGCAGATCATCGAGGCCTCCGAACCCTACCGGAAACGCTACGCCCTGCATGTCAGCTGGGACGAAATACGGCAGAAGCTGGCCCCCGACGAAGCCGCCATCGAGTTCGTGTACGCCGGCAAGCACGTCATGGCACTGGTCGTCAGGCCGGACAGCCCGTCTCCCCACCCGGTTCGGCTGGTAGAGAGCGACCCCCTGGTGACCCGCCTCAAGGCACTGGACACCAACACCTCGGCCCGACTGGCCGTCAAGCTCTACAACGAACAGGCCGTCGACCTCTACGGCATGCTGTGGGCACCTCTGGAGCCCTGCCTCCAGGGCGTCAGGACGGTCTATTTCACCACGCCGGGCATCCTGAACAACCTCTCGTTCGCCGCCTTCGCCACGCCCGACGGCAGCTACCTGACAGACAAGTACCGCCTGCGCCAGCTCACCACCACGGCCGCCCTGCTGAAGCCGCGTGAAGCCGGACAGACACCCCGCTCGGCCCTGCTCATGGGCGACATCTACTACTCGTCCCGTCAGCAGCTACTGGCCAACAGCGGACGTGCGGACGAAGCCCGGGGAACGGACGACGACCTCGCCCTCGACGACTTCGACAACCGGGGCGTCAGCCGCGAACACTTCAAGTACCTGCCTTTCACGGGCGACGAACTGGCCAACATCGAACGCAAACTGACGGAACACCGCCTCTCCTCCGCCGACCTCACCGTCCGCAAAGGCGCGTCGGCTACCGAAGCCGCCTTCAAGGAGCTGGCCGCCCGCAAG
>UMEP01014072.1_pt1 | contig 16911 bp, 12 predicted proteins | sample 1964771 | NCBI WGS metagenome assembly UMEP01 (sample SAMEA4836022, study PRJEB28245) | human gut metagenome | biome: gut microbiome; material: fecal sample | place: Denmark | collected 2008 | reverse complement strand
GAGTTTTCTCACTTATTTGTTTCCTTTCCCTTTTTTCCCTAGACTAACTGACTTGTTAGTCTTTTTTATTATTAATTTTCAGCTTTATATAGTCTTGCAAAGAAACAAGAAACGTGTTGGATAGAATCAACTCTAACCCACTGGCGTGTTGCCTTAAATCTTATTGAATTTGTAGAACGTAATTGATTTTTATGAGAATAATTATTTAATTCATCATTAAAAAGATGAAATTGACACATTGCAACTTTCTTACAAGCATTTAATAATTTCTGAGCTAAATTATCCATTTTTAAATATTTAGCTAAATAATAAGCAGCAACAAGCCCTTCAGATCTTGCCCCATCTGGGAAATAATGATCTCCATACACATAGTAGTATCCACCTTCATAATCAATATATGGAGAATCATCTCTTTTATAAGTTTTTTCAACCATAGTTGCAGCATCAGTAAAAACAAAATTTATATAATTTTGTTTTTGAAAATCTTTATCCTTACACCACTCTTCAATTGCTTGCATTAACCAAGCATCTGAAGGTAATGCTGTAAATAAATCTGCATAAATTTTAGGTCTTTCATCTACAATCCAATCAAGAGCTTTTTTAGAAATTTTTCTGACTTCCTTAGCTAAATTTTCATCGTCTAAGAAATTATTTGCAAATAAAGCTAGACCTAATAATGCTTCACCAGGATAATAAAAAGAAAAAGTTTCTTTTCTTTCTTCATCAGTCATATTTATTAAAGGCTCACCATTATGATATTTAGGATGAATATAATAACCAAGAATTTCACCATTTTTATAAACTCGACTTAAAATATGTCTTGTATAACCTTTTATGTATTCGTCAAATGATTTGTCTCCAGTAAAAGATCGATATTGCATCATTGCAACAAGTAAAACTCCAGTACCTCCAAGTTTTGCCTTATTATTATAAAAAGCATAATAAGCTTTACCCCATTTTGTATCATGTTCCTTAGATATAGATACGCTCCAATTTAAAGCTTTTTTAGCAGCTTTTATATACTTTTCATCAGACGTTAATTCATAAGCTCTGATGAGAGCAATTACACCACCACAATGTCTTAAATCATTGTAATATAAGTTATTTTCAGGTCTATTAGGGTGTTCATGATCTTTATATGTATCATCACAACAATCGTAATAATACAAAAAACGTCCATCTTCATACATATTATCTAAAATCCAATCAACAGATTTTATAACTTGATTATATAAAACATCATAACTAAATTCTGTATACCTAACATTTCCTCTATAAAGAGGAATACAAGTATTTTTATAAGTAATAAATGCTCTACTCCTAAATAAATAATATTCATAATCATTAGAAGCAGATAAAATATTTAATCTTTCTGAAATGCTGTTAGTTAATTTCGCAATTGGAGTTTTTCTTACCAAAGTTTGTAAAGCTGAACGCAATCCCATATGACTTAAAGTAATTGCATCTGTTGGCATATAGTAATAAGAAATTCCATCTTTTCTCAATTCTAAACCGTTAATACCAATTTCAAATCTCCCATTATCAAAACGCTCAGAATTTAATTCATTTTTATTTATTTTTTTTCTATCAATAATATATTCAATCATTATTCTACAAGAATTTTCATCGTTTACAGAGAAGTTTTGAAAACTCTTGTTTTTTCTAAGCATTTCAATATCGCGATTTATAGTAGTTTCAAAATCTTTTCTTTTACTACCGTATCGAATAAATTTTTGCCCAGTTTGAAATAAAGAAATGTATACTAATGTTTCTTGAGGATTAAAATTAATAATCCCAGAGAAATCAAGATCTCCTATATTAATAGACTTTCCAGATACTAAAGCATTTCTTATCCTTTTTAAAAGTTCATTAACAACAGAAAAATCTTGATTGAAAAACTCTCTTTCTCTATCATTTTGAGATTTAAAATCTAACATATGCAAATAATACCATTAATTATTATAATTGGCAAACGTAAAGATTTATTTAATCTTTTGACATGCTAAACAATATGTTGTTCAATAGATAATAAGACTTGGTAGGAATTTATGTACATAAAACAATTAGAGATAGACAATTTTAAATCATTTGCAAATAAATCAGAAATCCCACTATTAAAAGGATTTACAACAGTTTCTGGTCCAAACGGTTCAGGAAAAAGTAATATTATTGACAGTGTTCTTTTTGCACTTGGTCTAGCCAATGCTAGCGAACTACGTGCTGAAAATTTATCTCATTTTATTTCTACCTATACTAAAAGAAATGAAGCATTTGTAAAGGTAACTTTTGGAGAAACAGAAAACGGTGAAGACCTCTCAATTGGAAGAAAAATCCGAAAAACCTCCCAAGGCTACGCAAGTACTTATTACATAAATGACAGTGTTACAACTCTTACAAATGTCCATGCTATTTTAGAAAAATACAATGTAACCCCAAACAGTTACAATGTTATGATGCAAGGCGATGTTATGGGAATTACAAATTGTACTCCTAAAAATCGTCGTAAGATTATTGATGAAATAGCAGGTATTGCAGATTTTGACAGAAGAATAGAGCAAGCAACAGGGGAATTAGAAACCGTAGAACAAAGAGTAGAACGTTCAACTGTTATTTTGAATGAAGTTGATAACAGATTAGAACAGCTAAAAGAAGAACGAGAAGTTGCTCTAAAATACCAAAAATTAAGAGAAGAAAAACAAGGGCTTGAAAGTCAAATTAATAAAGTTCGCTTCTTTGATATTAAAAAGAACCTTGAAAAAGCACATGAAAATATTCTTGAATTTACAAAAAAGAAAAAAGAAGAAGAATTAAACAGCAAAGATCTTGATGAAAGATTAAAACTCGTTAATGAAAAATATAATGAAATTTCAGAACTTGTAAAAGAAAAAGGCGAAGCTCAACAAATTGAATTAAAAAAGCAAGAAGAAGCTATAAAAGGTGAAATCGACAGAAAAAATAATGCTTCAAATTACGCTGATAAACAAATTCATGACGGCTTAAGATCAATAGAAAATGCAAAAAATGGGATTGAAGGTTTTAAAAAGAAAATTGAAGATTTTAAACTAAAAATCCAACTTAAAAATGATGAAATCAATATAATTAATTCAAACATCAAAGAAAAAGATGCTGAATTAAAAAAGATATTAGAAGATATGACAGGGCTTAATGCCACTGCAGATCAACATATTGAAAAACGAAACAATTTACGCAAAAAGCTTGAAAATTTAAAAGATGAAGAAACTAAACTAATTCAAACAAAACTTCCTTTAGAAAATGATTTAAAAAATCTTCAAAAAGAATTAGACGAAGCTAAAGCAAAATTAGAAGAATTAAACGAAATGAAAGCTAATTTTGCGGCTAACCAAGATTTGAAAAAAACTCTTGTTGAACAGTTACAAAAAGAAATGAGTGATTTTAAAATCATTCAACAAAATACACTCCATGACTTAGATGTAACAAAAAATGAAATCAACGACTTGAATTATAACATTCAAATGGCATATAGAAAAATATCTACAATGGAAGCTAAAAAACAAGCTGCTGAAGATGCTAACTTTGGTCGTGCTATTGATACCATTATGAATGCTAAATTAAGAGGAGTTCATGCACCTTTAGCACAATTAGGTACAGTAGACAAAGAATATGCAGTTGCAATGGAAGTAGCATTCGGTGGAAGAATGGCGCACGTTGTAGTTGATGATGAACATGTTGCATCTGTCGCAATTGAACTTTTAAAATCTTCAAATGCAGGACGAGCTACTTTTATTCCGTTAAACAAAATCAAAAAAGCTCCAACACGCTTGCAACTACCTAAAGATAAAGGAGTAATTGATTTTGCGATCAACCTTGTAGATTTTGACGATGAATATATTGACGCATTTTTCTATGCAGTAGGTGACACAATTGTCGTTGAAGACATTGAATGTGCAAAAAAACTTATCGGCAAATACAGAATGGTAACTCTTCAAGGAGAACTATTAGAAAAATCAGGTTCAATGACCGGTGGTACAAGATTAAGAACTGGATTAAGTTTTAGTCAAAATGATGATGATGAACTTAATAAATTCAAAGATCGCCTTAAAGAAATGGAACAAAAATTAGGTTCTTTAGAAAATAAAAAAACAGCATTGGAAGATAAACTTGAAGATGTAAGAAGCAAATATTCAGATTCAATGACTGAATATTCGAAATCTAAAGGTGAACTTGAAAATATGAATCGCAACTATGAAAATAGCGAAAATATTTTAAAAGAAAAATCAGATTTCATTGCACAAACAGAACCTAAAATTGTTGAATTAAACAAAAAACTTGACAAACTTGAAGAACAAAATGTCAAAATCTATGATGATATGGCTGTTTGTCAAGAAGAAATTGATGAAGTTGAAAAACTTATTAATGATCAAGACTTAAAAGATTTGAAAGAAAAAACAGAAGGTGTAGAATCTGAAATAAAGCGTTTACAAACTAAATTGATGACAGCTGATAATGACAAAAACGAACTTAATCGTCAAATTGCTTTCCATCAAAATCTTATCGAAACAAAAGAAGAAGAAATTACAAATATTGAGCATACTAACGTTAAATTAGAAGAAGACAAAACTCGTTACAAAAATGATATTGTGGATTTGAACAAAAAAATGGAAAATCTGCATGAACAAATTGCCCAAATAGAAGAAAAACTCGGTAAATTATTAAAAGAACGAGATGAAATCAAAGAAAACTTAATAGATCTTGAAAAACAAAAACATATTAAAATTTCAGATATTGAAAGAATTGCAGAACAAATTGAATCTTTTAAAGCTCGTAGAAGAGAATTAGAACCACAATTAGAAACTGCAAAAAAAGAACTAGAAGATGCTGGAGAAGACATAGGTAAACTTGAGCCTGTTGAAATATCAATTGATGAAATTACTTCAAAAATTCAACGTCTAGAAAAGAAAATGACAGAATTAGGCGATGTAAATATGAGAGCCCTAGCAGCATACGATGAAGTGCTTTCCCGTCAAAGTGAATTAAAAGAACAAATTGAGACACTTTCTAAAGAAAGAAAAGAAATTCTTGAAAGAATGCAAGGCTATGAACAATTAAAAAAAGAAACATTTATGAAAACTTATAATCACATAAATGAAAACTTTAAAGAAGTATTCCATCAATTATCTGAAGGTGAAGGAGAATTAAAACTTGAATGTCCAGATGATCCTTTATCTGGCGGTATGACTATTGAAGCTCAACCAAGAGATAAAAAACTTCAAAGATTAGAGAGTATGTCAGGTGGCGAAAAATCTTTAACTGCACTTGCATTTGTATTTGCAATACAAAGATATATGCCATCACCATTCTATGCATTTGATGAAGTGGATGCAAGTTTAGATACAATGAACGTTGAACGTATCGCCCAAATGGTGCAGAACCAGTCAAAAGATACGCAATTTATAGTAGTTAGTCATAGGCGACCTATGATAGAATCAGCTAATAGAACTTTAGGTGTTACTCAAAAAGAAAAAGGTATTACTAAAGTTACAGGTATAAAACTAAGGGACGAATAATTAGGATATGAGTACAGAGGCAGCATTAAATTATAATTTAGATTTACCTGATTTAGGTTTATCAAAAGATGGCAAACCCAAAAGTGAAGGGATTGGCATTCTTGTTGATATGGCTAAAGCTGGAAAAATTGACCCTTGGAATATTGACATTGTCGATGTTACAGATAAATATCTTGCTCATATGGTACAAATGAAATCCCAAAATTTAAGAGTAACAGGAAGAACTTTTTTATTTGCTGCAGTTCTTTTAAAATTAAAATCAAATGTCTTAGAAGGCATTGATATAATGCAATTTGAACAAGAAGAACCAAATATTGAATACGACGATGACGGATTTATTGTAGATTATGGCGAAGAAGATTATATACCAACGAACAACGTAATATCTATTGATGAAGTTCTTCAAAGACGTACTAGTGTCAGATTAAATCATAATCGTGTTGTTACATTGAAAGATTTGATTAGACAATTAGAATTTTATGAAAAATTAGAACAAAAACAATCTTTAAAAAGTGCTCATGAAAGAGCAAAAAGACGTGTTCAATCATATTCAAGATTAACTCCTGATGATATTGTTAATCTTGCACATGAAGAATATATTGAAAGTTGTGTCTTGACTCTTAAAGAAAATTTAGGTCAGATCTTTGAAAAAAACGAAAAAATTGAATTGAATGAATTAACACTTTTAGGTATGGACAAAATAAGTGCATATATAGCATTACTATTTTTAACTGCTGAAAGTGATTATGAATTACAACAAGATGAATTTTATTCAGATTTATATGTTGTAAAAGGAGAAGAAAAGCAGGAGCAACTTGAAACGAGTGAATAACGAACAAAAATTGCTAAAGAGGATAAAAAAATGGAACAGTTGAAATCCAGAATTGAAGCTGTGTTGTTTATTACAGCTCGTGCAGTTTCACTGGACGAAATCGCAAATATATTAGGTGAAGAAACAGAAACTATTGAAGAAGCTATCTTAGAACTAATTATGGATTACTCCTCTCGTGATGGAGCTTTGGAAATTGATGACGAAAACGGATATATTCTTCAAGTTAAAGAAGATTATATGGATTTAGTTGAATTACTTTGCCCTGTTGATTTAAAACCTGCTGTACTAAGAACTCTTTCTGTAATTGCATTAAAAGAGCCTATTCGACAAACAGATTTAAAAGAATTAAGAGGCTCTACTGCATACGATCATGTGCAAGAACTTGTAGAAAAAGGACTAGTATCAAAAACTAGAGATAAAAATGGTAGAAGTTTTAACCTAAAGACAACACCAAAATTTGCAGAATATTTTAAATTAAAAGGTGACACCCGCTCCCTTGCAAAAATACTTGAAATTGATAAAGGGATAAAAGATAATGAGCCAAACAAATAACAATGATAGGCAATTTACAATACTAATTTGTACATTTGCAATTATATTTGGAATTGTATTTAAACTTATGCCATCATATTTTTACTGGCAAGGACAAAAAGAATATAATAAACAAGAATATGCAAAAGCACATAAATACTTAAAAAATGCATATAAGATTAACAAACGAAATAAAGATTACCGATATTTTTACGTAAAAACCCTAACACATCTTAAGCCAACTTTAATAGTTCAAAAAGAAATTTTTGAATTGGCGTCAAGTTCTCAAAAAGATAGTGCACAACAAATTGCAGAAAGAACAATTACAAATTGGCGAAATAATATAATTTCATATATTGGAGATAATTATATTGAACAAGTTCCTCTTGATAAAGGCATAATAAGATGGGATGCATCAAAATTCCCTCTTAAAATAGCAATTATCAATACATCTCAATCTGGAATCCCTTCATATTACAATAATGAAATATTAAAAGCATTTGCACAATGGCAAGCAACCACCAATTTTGTAACTTTTGATACTACAAATTCAACAAAAGAAGCAAATATAATTATAAAAATTAGCGATCCTCCAGGTAATTTGTGTTCTGAAAAAAATTGTAAATATGTCGTAGGATATACAACTCCGACTTATAAAGATTCAACTCTATATAATATGACAATAATTTTATATTCTAAAGACCCATTTGGCAATTTTTTCTCAGACAAAGAATTGTATAATACTATTTTACATGAAATTGGACACGCACTAGGGATAATGGGACATAGTTACAGTTCAGAAGATTTAATGTATATGGCAACAGACAATGATAGTAACTTTTATGCACCATATAGAAGTTCATTTCAATATTTATCATCAAAAGATATTAATACCATAAAATTACTATATAAAATGTTTCCTGATATATCAAATACACCTATAGAAGAACTTGATACAAAAGGTCAAATTTATGCCCCAATTATTTTAGGTACATCTAATCAAATATCTTTAAGAAAATTAAAAGAAGCTCAAAATTATGTAAAAAATGCTCCAAATATAGCTGGAGGCTATATTGATATGGGAATTGCATATGCAGAACTTAATAAATATAAAGACGCAATAAAAGCATTAGAAAAAGGATATGAACTTGCGACATCTGATAATGAAAAATATTTGATTCTATACAATATGTCTGCAATCTATATGAATACAAAAAAATATGATAAAGCTATGGAATATGCTCAACAAGCAAAACAATTATATGATTGTGATGAGATAAAAGAGTTAATAATGAATATAAAACATGCTAAACTAACAAAAAAATAAAATAAGATTAACTGTTACTCTCTTAACAAATACTTCACAAACACTTTAAATATTATTTTGTTTAAGATATAGTTAATTGGTTTGGTAAAATATAGATATGGAGATATGAAATGTATAATGTAGCTATCATAGGAGCAGGTCCAGCAGGCATTTTTGCTGCTTTAGAAATAACTAAATTAAAACCTGATTGGAAAGTTGTATTAATAGAAAAAGGTCAAAAAATAGAAAATAGAAAATGTTTGCTTCGTGAAGGCTATGAAAAATGTCCAACTTGCAAAAAATGTGGTCTTTTATGCGGTTGGGGCGGTGCAGGAGCTTTTTCTGACGGAAAATTAACTCTTACACCTGATGTTGGCGGTCATCTTGTAGATTACATGGACAGAAAAAAAGTTGAGGATTTAATTGCATATTCAGATCAATTATATCTTGATTTTGGTGCTACAGACGAAGTTTTTGGTACAGATATGAAAGTTTTCCAAGAACTTGAAAGACAAGCTGTACTTGCGGAATTAAAACTTGTGCATTCTCCTGTCAGACATTTAGGTACTGAAAGAAGTCTTAATGTATTGAAAAACATGCAAGATTATCTTAATGAAAGAATTACAATAATAAATGATGTTTCCGCAAAATCATTAATCGTTGAATGTGAACAAGTAAAAGGTATTGAATTAGACAACGGAGAAACAATTTGTGCAGAATACACAATTATAGCACCAGGTAGAGAAGGTGCAGATTGGCTTACTCACGAATTTGCTAAACATAAAATCGGTATGGTAAATAATGCTGTAGATATCGGCGTAAGAGTAGAATTACCAGCACCTGTTTTTGAACCATTAACAGATAAATTATATGAATCTAAATTAATATACAACTCTCCAACATTTGGTGATGAAGTTAGAACATTCTGTATGAACCCAAATGGTGAAGTTGTTCAAGAAAACTATAATGGTATTTCTACAGTAAACGGTCACAGCTATGCTGAAAAAACAACTAACAATACAAATTTTGCATTACTTGTAAGTGAAAAATTCACAGAACCGTTTAAAGAACCAATTCAATATGGACAACATATTGCAAGACTTGCAAATATGCTTGGCGGAGGAATTTTAGTTCAAAGATTCGGCGACTTACTTGATGGAAGAAGATCTACTCCTGAAAGAATTAAAGCTAGCACAATAAGACCAACTTTAACTTGTGCAACTCCAGGGGATTTAAGTTTAGTAATTCCATACAGACAAATGACAAGCATTATTGAAATGCTTCAAGCATTAGATAAAATTTGTCCTGGTACTGCTTCTAGATACACATTGTTATATGGTATTGAAGTTAAATTCTATTCTGCTAGAGTTAAATTAACAAATGAATTAGAAACAGAAGGCGTAAAAAATCTATTCGCAATTGGAGATGGAGCCGGAGTTACAAGAGGTCTAATTCAAGCATCAGCTTCTGGCGTACATGCAGCAAGAACAATATGCGCTCGTGGATAATTAACAGTTTATGGAACATAAAACAAATGTAATGAGAGAGCTGGATAAGCTCAAGATAAATTATAATTATTATTGTTATGCTAATACAGATGCAGTCAGCGGAATTGAGGTTGCATCTGTATTAAATCAAAATCCTGAAATGGTATTTAAAACTCTTGTAACAGTTGGCAAGTCAAAAAAATACTATGTATTTATGCTCCCCGTTGCAAAAGAATTAGATTTGAAAAAAGCAGCAAAAGCTGTAGGTGAAAAATCAGTTGAAATGATAAAATCTAAAGAACTTTTACCTTTGACAGGATACATTCATGGTGGGTGTTCTCCAATTGGAATGAAAAAATTTTTCACAACAACAATTGATACTAGCGCTCAAAATTTTGATACAATAATCTTTAGTGCTGGGAAAATAGGTTACCAAGTAGAAATGAGTCTAAATGACTTAAAAAAAATCATAGAATATAATATTGCAGATATTACATAATATAATTATTGATTATCTCTATCACTAATATATATAGGATCTAAATTACCTTTAATTTTAGCTTTTAATCTTTTCAATAACTTAATCCTATAAAAACCTAAATTCCAAATACAAACATATTTCTGATTTAGAAATCCATTAGAAATAATCCATGTAAAAACAATACCTGCAGTTCTACCACCTATAATATATTTACATTTTGATAAAATATAAAGAGTTCTTAAATATTCTTTTCCTAAATTATAGGAATGGTTTTCTCTATCTATTTTTACATCTGCTAAATAAAAATGCGAAGTATCAGAAAAACGGTATTGAGGATTATCAATCAACATATCTCCAAATTCTTCTCTAAACATATTATAAATATTATTATCTTCAGTAGCTAACCAAATTTTTTTATAATTATACTTTTTTAATAACTCCTTTGCTTTATTAATAATAACCTTAGGATCTGGCTGTACAGGATGAGCATATGGTTTATTATTTACATAATCTGTACCTCTACACAAAATTCCAAGAACTTCTTGCTCACCACCAATTATTTCTTGATAACTATCTTTTAAATATTTTTCTATACTTTTATTAAATTTTACTTTATTAAAGTAATCCTTATATATTACTCTACTTCTAGGAATATTTCTTAAAAATAAATTTAAATTTATTCCACCAGATATATCAGATGGCTTTGATATTATAATTTCAGAATCATCATCCAAATCATTTAATGTATATCCACAGGGTTGCTCAAAAAAGTATTCCCAAGAATTATCTTTATATACTCTCCCATCCTTAAAATATTGATTATAATAATGTTGCATATCAACAATAGGAATATAGCCTTTATTTAAAGCATAAATAATGAATGCTAAAGTTTGGAAATAAATAGCTCCAATTCCACCGCCACCACCGTTGTACCCAATTACATAAAAAATTTTCTTCATCAATCAACATCCAAATTACCTTAAAAGGTTAACATATCCATTATAAGTTGTCAACAAATAACTTGCCTATCTTAAATAAAGTGGTATAATATTTTTATGGCTAAACAAATTAGTTTGACGACACAAAATAGATTAATAATTTCTGGGCTTTTATTAAGCACAATCCTAATAGTTGCAATTGCTGTATTTGCGATTTTTAATATACAAAAAAAATTAAATTACGGATACCAAAATTTTGGACAAATAGTATCAAAAGCATTAGCTATAGAATGTAGTGAGCTTGTAAGCAAATCTCCCAAAAATCAAGTTATTGAAACTTTAAAATCTCATGCCGATACTATTGTTGAATCTCACAGTGATATTATTTTTATAGAATTTAGAGATTCAAGCGGGAAATTAATATACAAAGCTAATGGGAATTCTCAAATATCTCCCAAGAACCCTAATATAATTGTTAGTTCCCCAATAATTACAGCTAAAGGTAATAGTGTAGGATCAGTTACAGTAGGACTATCAGGAAATATTATAAGTCAAATTTCAACTACAACAAGAGCATCTCTATTATTTGTATTTACAGTTGCATGGGTTGTTTTTGCTTTTGTAATCCTTATTAATACTTATTTAATCACTAGAGAATTAAGAATTTTACATAACGGAGTACAAAGAATTTCAACAGGAGAGTTTGGCTATACAATCCAAGATAAAGATGTAAGTTCTGAAGTTAAAGAATTATTTAATGCATTCAATAATATGTCTAATAGGCTTCATTTATATGAAGAACAAAATATTGAACAATTAACACTCGAAAGAAACAAGTTAGAAGCAGTATTAATGAGTATTGCAAACGGAGTTGTTGTATGTGATAACAATGACAATGTTGTGTTGATAAATAATCACGCACACAAATTACTTGAGCTTGATGAAAATCAAATGCTCAATATGAAAATTCAAAACTATATAGATACAGAAGGCAATTACTGCTTTAAAGATAAGATTGAAGAATTTAAAGATACACCAATTGAAATTATGGAAAATAAACCACTAGAATTCAGCATTCAAGTTGATAAAAGAGTTATAAAATCCATAATTTCTCCAATGTTTACAAGAAACAAAGATTACGTCGGATACATAATTGTCCTTATCGATATGACTAAAGAAGCTGAAATGGATGCTATGAGATCTACATTTATTTCAAACGTTTCTCATGAATTAAGAACACCTGTTACTGTTCTAAGAAGTTACATTGACACATTATACAACTACGGTAATGAATTTGACTATGATACACAAAAAGAATTTATAGGAACAATTAATCAGGAAATAATAAGATTAAACAGAATGGTTAATGATATCCTAGATTTTTCAAGAATGGAAGCAAATGCTCAAATGGAAAAATCTTTAAACAGTATCTATGAAGTAGTCGATAATTGTATAAGTCAAGTCCAAGCTTTAACTAAAGAACACAATCTTACAATCAGTGTAAAAAAAGAAGAAAATATTCAAGAATTTTTATTCAACTACGATGGTATTGAAAGAGCACTTACAAACTTTTTATCAAATGCTATAAAATATTCCCCGGAAAATGGAGAAATTAAAGTAGAATTAAAAAAAGATAACGATGATGTAATCGTAACTGTAACTGATCAAGGTTGTGGTATTGCTCCAGAACATCAAAAAAAGATTTTTGACAGATTTTATAGAGTAGAAAATAATATTCACACTGTAAAAGGAACAGGCCTAGGTCTTCATTTAGTTAAACAAACAATAGAAAAATATCACAATGGAAAAGTATTTGTTAAATCAGCATTAGGTCAAGGCTCAACTTTTGGTTTTATTCTACCAACCAAGGTATGCGAAGATGTTGAAAATCTAGTTTAAAGGGGTATTTAATGGACTTTGACTTTGGGAATATCTGGAATTATTTTAGTAAAGCCTGTCTAATTTTTTTTATAATAATAATATTCAATTCAATACTTGGAGATATTTTATTCAGAACAAAATACTCTTTTCCTAAAATTAGTACTACAAGTCAAGAAGTAATAAATACAAATAATGCTCCTATACAAATTAATTTAGAAAATCAAAAATACATAAAAGCATACGGAGAAAAAAATATTTATGCACTACAACCTATGGCTAAATATTCTATATCAGGTTTAGTTGTAACTAAAAATACAAATTTTTGGTTTAGAGATATTATGCGTAACTCTTTTGATGATATCTGTTTAATGGATATAGGTATAGTATGGGGTGATTTAGCTAAAAATAAAAACAGATTACATAAATATTGGAAATTTAAATCGCACAAAACCCTTGGACAGAGCAGAAGGCTAGAATGGAGATCAAAAGTTCCATATGAAGAAATGTATTGGGAACTAGGTTTTGTAAGTTCACATATTTCACACACACACTTAATTCCTGCAAATGCAAATGTTATGGGTGCTTTACTAAAAATTAAGAGAAATGATATTGTAAAACTTGACGGTTATCTTGTAGATATTTATACTGACAAAAGTGAAACTGTTGCAAAAACAAGTATGTCAAGAACTGATACAGATCCAACAAGTAGAGGCTCTGGAGCTTGTGAAGATATGTACGTTAAACAAGTTCAAATAGGAAATAAAATCTATAAATAGCACTAATTAAACAAAGCGTTTATTTTATCTAAAATATCTTGAGGATCAATTTCATTTGTAATCTTATTTATATCTTGAGCTACTTGATATAATTTAGCTGCTTCTACTTTATCACCTGTAATAGAAATTGCTCTAGCTAAATTAAAATGAGCTAAGGCATAATTTGGATTACATTCAATAGATTTTTTGAATAAATCAATAGCTTGTTTTACTCTTCCTAAATCATCAAGATAAATTACACCCATATTGTTATATGCAATATCATAATTTTTGTCATATTTTATTGCAAGTTCATATTCTTTTAATGCCTCATCAATATCGCCTTTTCCCCAATATAAAAAGCCTAAATTACAATGAATTTTAGCATTTTCAGGGTCTAAATCTAATGCATTTCTATAAACTTGCAAAGCATTTTCAATATCTTCTTTATCATAAAATGCACTGCCTAAATTAACATAAATATCAATATCTTTAGGAGTTAAAAGATAAGCACTTTGATAAGAACTGATTGCAGCGTTCAAATCCTGCTTAGATTCTTGGTATACAAAACCTAAAGTTTGATTAATAATACTTGTCCACTGTTTTCTAGGATTTAAAGTAACAGCAGTTTGAAAATGCGCAATAGCTCCATCAATATCGCCTTTTACATACAAAATATTAGCTAAATTTGAATGAACATCAGGCATATTAGGCATAATCTGAATTAATTTTTCATATATTTCAACAGCACTGTCATAATCACCCTGTTCTTCATAAGCCTGACATAAATGACGATAAGCTGGAATATTTAAAGTATCTAACCAAATTGCCATTTTATATTCAGTAATAGCATCCTCAAATTGTCCTAAAGAACGATAAATATCACCAAGTAAGCAATATAAAGGAATAAATCCGGGAGCTTTATCAATCGCTTCTGAATATGTTTCTAAAGCATCATTCAGCTTATTTGTTTGAACTTGGTATGCACCTTTTAGCAAAATAGGTAAAAATTTTGCATAAGATAATGTTCTTGCAACATTACCCAATGCTATTTTATCAAAAGGTAAAGTCAAAATTGATAGTAACAATTCCAACTTTGATAAAGCAAAATTCTTAAAGCTTCTTGCTGAAGATACATTATATAAATTTGACAATAAGAAATGTGCACAAGAATTAGCAAAAGGCATAGCTTTAATTGCTAACTTAGCATTCATTGAAGCGTCTAAGAAACGAGCCTTTTTAGTATAAGTTTCTGCAAGTAAATAATAGGCTTTTCCTAATTTAGGATTTTTAGAAATAGCCATATCTAAATAATTTATAGCTTTATCTAAATCACCTTTAAAGAAATGTGCCTGTCCTATCTTAAAATAAATTTCAGCAGAATCAATGTAAGTCTCTAATGCTCTTTGATACTCAGTAATTGCTTCATCAATATATTGGCAAGAATTATAAATATCTAAGTGCCAAGCAAGATACAAATCCCCCAAACGAACATGCAAGTCTGCATTTGTTGGATCATCTTGCAAACCTATTTGACATAGCTCAATTGCACTTTTTACATTTCCGGTTTTATATTCTTTATTTATCTTTTTTTCAAGTTGTTTTGTATTACTCATAATATAAATATTTTATAAAGATGCTTGACAGAACTAATTAAAAGTTCCATACTAAACATTGTAAATAATTTACTTTAAAAATGCAAGTTATTTATAAATAAAAACATATATGTGTATTAGATTTTTGAGGGGTTCACATGAAAGAAAACAAAATTTACTTTGTTGATGTAACAAACAGAGATGGAGTCCAAACATCAAGACTAGGACTTGCAAAACTTCAAAAAACAATTATTAATCTTATGCTTGATGATATGGGGATTACGCAATCAGAATTTGGATTCCCGACTACAAAACACGAAATTAATTACCTTAACGGAAATTTAGAATTAGTTGAACATGGAGTAATTTCAAGAACAAAATTATCAGGCTGGATGAGAGGCATTGCAGATGATGTTCAATTATCATTTAAGAATGTTCCAAAATTAAAAAACATAAACCTATCTCAATCAACATCAGATCAAATGATTAACGGTAAATATCTTGGTAAAAAAACTCCTCAAGATATAATAAATATGACCTGCGAAGCTGTTGAATGTGCTGTATCATTAGGAGCTGAAGACATCGGAGTAAACGCAGAAGATGCATCAAGAAGTGATCTTGAATTTCTAATTCAATATGCTAAAGAAGCAAAAAAATGTGGAGCAAGACGCTTTAGATACTGTGATACTTTAGGGTATGAAGATCCTCAAACTACATATGAAAGAATCTATAAAATAGCACAAGAAACAGAAATGCCAATTGAAATGCATTTTCATAACGATTTAGGCATGGCTGTTGCTTGTTCAGTAATGGGAGCTAGAGCAGCTATTGACGCAGGTGTAGATGCTTACATTAACACTGCAATTAATGGTATGGGAGAAAGAGCAGGAAATGCAGATTTAGTATCATGTTTACTTGCAATATTAAAATCAGCTGGATTTAGACACAGATACCACATTGATCCTAATATAGATTTAAGCAAAGCTTGGAAACTTGCAAAATATACTTCATATGCATTTGGAGTTCCAATTCCAATAAATCAACCGGCAGTAGGTGATAACGCTTTTGCGCATGAATCAGGGATACATGCAGATGGGGCATTAAAAGACCGAAGGAATTACGAATTATACGATTTTGAAGAACTCGGTAGAGGTGAACCTGAAATAATTGAAACAGGTAGAATGATTACAACTGGAGAATATGGAGGCATTAAAGGTTTCAGAAACGTATATGATAATCTTGAGTTAGAATTTAAAGATGAACATGAAGCAAGAAATATTCTAGAATTAGCCCGTTATGCAAACGTTCATACACAAAAACCTCTAACATCAAGTGAATTAAGATTTATTTACTACTATCCAGATATTGCAGCTAAAATAATGACAGTATCACCTTATTACGAGCCTCAAGGAGCAATAAAAGAACGTGTAGAAGCACATCTACTAACAAAACCCCACAGAATTATATAAAATATAAATATAAACAAAACAAGGCTATCTTTTTTATTGATAGCCTTGTTTTTTAACTTAAATATGAAGAAATATTACAAATAACTAATC
>UMEP01023315.1_pt1 | contig 17007 bp, 8 predicted proteins | sample 1964771 | NCBI WGS metagenome assembly UMEP01 (sample SAMEA4836022, study PRJEB28245) | human gut metagenome | biome: gut microbiome; material: fecal sample | place: Denmark | collected 2008 | reverse complement strand
TTAAAAAGTTATATTTGTAATAGTGTTGCGGAATTAAGGAACCATCTTAAAAAAAGTCTTAAACATGAAAAGAATAACGCCTTAACCCCCCCCTTTACTAGGGAAGTATCTCTTTTTATATTACAAAGAGATTCACATTCAAAATCAATCACTAAAGTTTAACCTTAAAATCAACAATGTGCAAATGAATCCATTTTTTTGCAGAAAAGAGCAATGCATAAAATGTATTGCCCTATCATTGCTATTATCTCCAAGTACACTTTTCGCACTTCCGGAAAATGGAATAGGCAGAAGCGAAACAGTCACAACAATTCTGCAACAGCAAAAACAAACAATTACAGGTACCATTCTTACCGGTGACACCAATGAACCCGCCATTGGTGCTACTGTTTATTTAAGAAACAGTACAACAGGAACAGTGACTGACGTCAACGGTAAATACTCCATTACCGTGGAAGGTATAGGTGGAGTATTGGAATTCTCTTACATCGGCTATAAAAAACAAGAAGTAGCTGTAACAGGACAAAAAACGATTGATATTGTACTACAACCGGACACTGAAGTTCTTGAAGAAGTTGTTGTAGTAGGTTATGGAAGCCAAAAGAAAGAAAGCGTAGTCGGCGCCATCTCGACATTGGACGTTACCAAACTAACCGTTCCTGGTTCGTCCATTTCAAATGCATTAGCTGGTCAGCTATCAGGTATTGTTGCCATGAGCCGTTCTGGCGAACCAGGTAAAAACAGCGCGGCAGATTTCTACATCCGAGGCGTATCCTCCTTCAAAGGTACATCAACTCCTCTAGTACTGGTCGATGGTATCGAACGCGATTTGGATTTGGTAGATACAGACGACATCGCCTCTTTCTCCATTCTGAAAGACGCATCCGCCTCTGCAGTATATGGTGTACGAGGTGCCAACGGTGTAATCCTTATTACGACCAAAAAGGGTTCTGTTGGAAAGCCGCAAGTCAATGTGCGCACGGAATTCGGTTTTACCCAACCAACCAAACGACCGCAAATGTTAGGTTCAGCAGAATGGGCCGAATTATACAACGAAGCATACGGAAGTCAATATTATTCGCCAGAAGACATCGAAAAGTACAGAACAAACGCAGATCCGGACCTCTATCCGAATGTCGATTGGTTCGATGCCCTATTTGATGATATGGCAGCTAATCAACGTGTCAATTTGAATATTACAGGTGGTAGTGACATTGTCAAGTATTACGTATCCGGTGCGTTTTATAATGAAAGTTCTATTTATAAAAATGCAGGCAATATTTATGGATACAATCCTTCCATCCGCTACAATAAATTCAACTTTAGAGCAAATGTTGATTTGAATCTCACCAAAAGTACAGTCGTAAACTTCAATTTGGCCAACATTTATGAGAAGTCATTTGGTCCAGGATTTGGAGATACTGATTCCGACATTTGGTCTTACACATTCATGACCTCTCCTAACGCTTTCCCTGTACAATATTCCGACGGCACATTATCAGGTCCCTCCACAGACTCTGGTTATAACCCTTGGAACATGCTGGCACACTCAGGATACCGTGAACAATTTTGGAACTCCGCCCAATCACTGATTGGTGTAACTCAAGATATCGGAGCACTTTGGGAACCGTTAAAAGGTCTGAGTGCCAACATTAAATTCTCTTGGGATGCATGGAACACAACATTGCAACGCCGTGACAAAATTGAAAGTTTCTATCATGCACGCGGTCGTGCCGAAGATGGAAGTTTGATCTATGATGACAACAATGGTGACGGTATTTGGGATCCAGTACATACAGGAAGTAGTTCTTTAGGATTCCGTATCGGACGTAGTGGTACTATGACCCGTTATCTGGAAGGATCTTTAACCTACAATCGGGTTTTCAATGATATCCACCGTGTTGGAGCCTTATTGTTGTACAACCAAAAAATTCACACCAACACCCAAGCCGGCAGTGGAGATGATGCATTACCTTACAAGAGCCAAGGTTTGGCAGGACGTGCAACTTATGCCTTCAAGGATACCTATTTCGCAGAAGTCAACTTAGGTTACAATGGTTCAGAAAACTTTGCCCGCGGACACCGTTTTGGTTTCTTCCCAGCTGTAGCTATCGGTTGGATGATGTCAAACGAAAAATGGTTCCAGCCCGCAACCAAAGTCATTGACATGCTGAAATTAAAAGCATCCTACGGTAAAGTAGGTAACGATGATATCGGTGGACAAAGAAGATGGGTATATGAATCAACTATCGTAAACAGTGGTGATTGGTATTATGGTAGTACTGGAAATCAAGGTGGAACCGGCATTCGTATTGGAGAAGTCGAGAATCTTAATGCATCATGGGAAGAAGCTCTAAAAATAAATGCAGGTATCGAATTTTCGTTATTCAACAAAATACGAGTACAAGCTGATTATTTCCGTGAAGAACGTAGCGGTATCTTCCTACAACGTGCTGGACTTCCTGCCATTGTCGGTGTTTCTACCATTCCGTACGTAAATATCGGTGAAACTCTAAATCAGGGTTTTGATGCTACGGTAGAATATACCCATCAAGTAAACAAAGACTTAATGTTGACCGCACGAGGCAATTTCACTTTCAATAGAAACGAATTACTAAACAATGATGAACCCGACTGGGAATATAAATATCAAAACAAGATTGGAAAGCCCTTCGGTAGCGGTGGCTCTTTACAACCATTCGGTCTAGTTGCAATTGGTTTATTTGAAAGCCAGGAAGAAATTGATAACAGTCCTGTACAAAATTTTGGCGAATATCGCGTAGGTGACATCAAATATCAAGATATCAACGGTGATGGCCAAATTGACTCACAAGACCAGATAGCAATCGGTTACACCAATCTGCCAGAAATCACCTATGGTTTTGGCGGCACGGCACAATACAAAAATTGGGACTTCAACATCTTCTTCCAAGGAGTAGCACGTACAAGCTTCTTCTTGAACGGCTCATCCATCCGTACACCTTTCTCATCTGGAAATATGGAGCGTGCAGCCATTAACGAAGATATATATGGTAACGTATGGATGTCCACCAACACTCCCGAACAAAATGCCAATGTTACCTATCCACGTCTGAGCATGGGTAGTGGTGGAGCAGGTGCTTCCAACAATAGCCAAGCATCCACATGGTGGCTACGAGACGGTTCATTTCTTCGCTTGAAGAGCGTAGAGATCGGATACTCATTGCCAAAATCTCTGTTGCAAAAGAGCTTTATCAAGAGTCTAAGATTCTATGCTGCTGGCAATAACCTCTTACAATTCAGTCCATTCAAATTATGGGATCCAGAGAAAGGCTCAACAGACGGCTCTGGTTATCCGCTCAATCGAATGTTCTCTATTGGATTTAACGCTAATTTCTAAACCTTGTTAACAAAAAACTTATGAAGATTAAATTTAAATCATTCTATATGCTATGCTTCGCAGCAAGTACGCTGACATTTACTTCATGCGAAGACTTTCTGGACAGACAAGAAGATGAGAAACTCACCTTCGAAAAAATCTGGGAAAACCGAAATACGACCAAACAGTATTGGTTAAATGCCATGTCATTTCTACCCAATTATAATGGTGGATTTATCGGAGACAATGAACCCTACCTCGGAGCATCAGATGAATGTACCATCGCTTACGACCGACAATACCGATATATCAATTTTGGCTCATGGAACGCATCAACGGTCCCCTATTATGTTATGGACAAATATTATAAGGGAATCCGCGAATGTAATATTTTAATGCAGAATGTTTATACTTGTAGCGACCCGCTGGTTACACAAAGAGACCTTGACCTATATTATTGGCAAGCCCGCTTTGCGCGCGCCTATTACTATTTTCTGATGATGTGCGATTATGGTCCTGTATTCCTGTTAGGAGATGAATTACTTGACTTTTCAGCCTCTACAGAGTCCCTTTACCGTCCACGCAACACATGGGAACAATGTGTAGACTACGTTGTCAGCGAAATGACAGAATGTGCCAATAGCAACGCAATCCAATCTTCTTACGAAGAATTGGAATACGGACTGGCAACCAAAGGAACTTGCCAGGCCGTTATTTCAAGACTGCTATTATACTCAGCACGCGACTTATTCAACGGCAACACACTTTATCGCAACGTAAAGAACCCTACAACCAGTGAATTTCCCGACCTGTCTGATGCAGAATTGTTCCCCCAACAATACGATGCCAGCAAATGGCTGAAAGCTGCAGAAGCTGCCAAAGTATTGTTGGATAATTCACAATACAAGTTGTATCGTGCAGGCAACGGCAATCCTTATGAAGATTACGTCGGCATCACCAATATAAACTGGAACAGCGAACTCATCTGGACAGATCGCTACAATAACCGTTTCAGTTGGGGAGTAGGCACTGTACCAACAGGTGTAGCAGGTACTGCCTATGGTGCAGTAGGCCCGACACAGCAACAAGTAGATGCTTATGCCATGAATAATGGTCGCTACCCGATTACAGGATACGATGCTAACGGAAATCCCATTGTAGACAACCAATCAGGATATGACGCTGCCACAGAAATGCAGCTAAGTACATGGAACTATCCTGCTGCCGGTTGGAGCAAGTTTAACAACTATGATATAGAAGCGCCTAACATGTATAAAGATCGTGAACCGCGTTTTTATGTTACCGTATTCTTTAGCGGCAACTATTGGCTGCATGACACACAAGCAACCATGATTTCTTTTGCTAAAGGAGCTAACAGTAACAAGAGTCACGACTATCCTAAATCCGGTTATCTACTCAATCGTTTCTATGATCATCGTTTGAATTCAGCAGCTGGCAATTGGGGTAACATCACTTTCCCCGTATTCCGCCTTGGCGAAATATATTTGAACTTCATCGAATCCGTTTTGGAATGTAAAAAACGAGGAGTTACTCTTCCTGGAGGATATGAACAACTGGCAATGGATAAATGGGCAGACCTGCGTGACCGCGCAGGATTGGCTCCTATCACAGAGGTTTATCCCAATGCAACGACCGAAACATTAATAGAGCTTTGTCGCAAAGAACGCCGCGTAGAATTGGCTTTTGAACGCCATCGTTACTACGACACACGCACTTGGATGATTGCTACAGAAACGGACGGAGGCCCCATGTATGGTATGAATACAGAATGCCCTATTGGCAACAATGCGGCAAATGTTACACCTACAGATTTCTGGAAACGCACCGTTTTTGAAACACGCGTATTCAAAGACAACCATTATCTGTATCCATTCTCACAACGCGAATTGGACCGTAACAGAATGCTAACACAAAATTATGGATGGTAATATTGATACTAAATAATCAAACAACGAATTCATATGAAAAAAAACATATTATTTGCGATTCTTGCCACAGGATGTCTATTGACACATACTGCATGTGAAGATGGCAAAGACGAATACTTATCGGATTTCAGTACTATTCTCTATTTCAGAAATAGTGGAGAATTACCATTAACAGCCTATGTAACAGGTGACAATATGGAATATAATTTAATAGTCAACAAAGCTGGTTCAAATCTCCACAATACAGCTTCTGTCAAAATAGAAGTTATGAGTGAAGCTGCCTTACATGCCTATAACACATTCAACGGGAGTAATTATAAAGCATATCCAACACCGTGTTATGCACTCGAAAATGGAAATATCGAATTCTCTTCAAATGATTTATATAAGACACAAGCAGTCACCATTACCCCATCAGAATTAGAGAATTATATAAACACTGATGCAACCTATGTCATCCCCTTTGAGCTAACTCAAGGAACTGACTCTATAAACAGTGAAAAAAAATACATTTTCATCAAAGCTGTTCCAGAACACCCTATCATTAGTTTTGAACAAAGTGGATATTACAGTAACTGGATTGGAGATGATGGTACTCCTACTGCTACCTTATCCAACAACTTGTTAATTCCCATTCCCAATAAATGGGGACTTACATGTAAGGTCAATGTTGCACCCGAGGCTTTGGAAGAATATAATGCAATGAACGGCACTAATTTGGCTATGATGGATTCTGATAGTTATGAATTTACTCCAATCGTCTCTTTTGAAGAAAACGGGACAACTGAACCTTTCAATATAATTGTCAACAAGGAAAATCTGCAATATGGAGAATACGTTATTCCGCTAAAAATTACAGAAGCATCCAACGACAACTTCTGGACGAGTCCTCAAAGTAGTGTAGCGTTGGTCGGAATCTCTTTCAACCTACCACAAATCCAGTTGACCTCTGCCATGCTGTCCAGCAACTGGCCTGAACCAAGTGAAGGTTCTCTTGCCAATCTCTTGGATGGTAACGTAGACACATATTTCCATTCTGCATGGAGTATTGCAACTACAGGCGAGCACTATGTACAGGTAGCACTTACAGAACCAATACAGCGCTTCCTTTTCTCATATACAACTCGTAGCAGCAATGGAAACGCAAATCCGGCAGAATTGTATGTCAGTGTAAGTTCTGATGGACAGAGCTGGACAGAAGTAGAACGATTCACGCAGGAACAGGACTTCTTGCCTACAGGCGCAGCCGAATCCTGGACCTCACCGAGAATTGAAACTGAGAACAAAGACATTAAATACATTCGCATAACCAATGTGAAGAGTATGACAAATAATCCGTTCTTTGTTTGGAGTGAATTTGCACTATTCGGTCGCTAATCTTCTAACCTTTGAGGGACAGAATTTGGGACTGTCCCTCACATTTACTCTATATATTTGATTTACTAAAAATGGATGAAGGAGGGAAATTTCATTATCTATTTTTCTCTCCTTCTTTCTGTATAAAAATAGAATATCCCACTTTTTTTTATCTTTGCCACACATCTCAAACATAAGCAACTGCATTTTTATTATCAACCCTTAACCCCATTAAAAAAACTATGAGAGTCCTATCTTTTCTGACCGTATGTCTATGTACAGTTTTATGGTTCATTTCATGCAGTGATGAAAAAAACGATTCCCCAAGTACTCCACAATTTTCTATTGAGGAACAGTATCTACAACAAGATTTTGAACAGAGTGCAACCTCTGTAGTCATTCCTGTCAAAACTAATTTAGAAACATCCCAATGGAGTGTCAAATCAGACCAATCATGGTGTCTAGTTGATCAAGAACACTCCTCCTCACAAGCTTCCGGAATTCTGATTAGTATACAAGCCAGTGAAGAACCCGACATTCGAACAGCTACCATAACAGTAAACTCCAGCGTCGAAAATTACAATATTCAAGTACGACAATTAGGTTATGGCCCTGCAATATTATTAAAACAAGAAGCAAAAAATATATCTGCAGAAGGAGGTCCATTAACTATTACCGTCACATCCAACATCGAATATACAACAACCCTTTCCGAAAAATGCGACTGGATACATGATGCGCCGGGAACTCGTGCATTAACAGATAAAGATTACAATTACACAGTGGACGCCAACTCTTTATATGAAGAACGCAGCGCCACTTTCACCTATACAGGGATAAAATATACAGATATAGTAACTACTTGCACTATAACCCAAGAGGCTAAAAGTGCCGGTGTAGATGACGTTGTCGTAGAAGGCGACATTAAAATAATACCTACCAGCGGTAAAGCCAGTGAAAATCAGCCAGGACAAGGTATTGAAAATAGTTTCGACGGGAAGTTCAGCCCCCAAGGAGAACCCTACCACTCCATCTGGAACCAACAGGCCGCCTTTCCCGTTACCCTGGAATATTTTTTTGACCAAAAACCAGACCTTGATTACCTCATCTATTACACAAGAAGCGGAAACGGTAATTTTGGAGAAGTTGATATTTATACGGCTACCGAAAACGAACCCGAATATAAGTTGATGGGAAGTTATGACTTCAAAATGCAAAATGCAGCAAGCCGAGTTGATTTCAAGAATACACTTTCCAAAGTAACTAAAATCAAATTCAGTGTCAAATCCGGTTTGGGAGGATTTGTCAGCTGTGATGAAATGGAATTCTACCAGAAGAACACAGATAAGACTCTCGACAAACAACTGTTGACCGTATTTACCGACATCACCTGTACTGAACTGAAGTCCGATGTAACAGATGAACAAATCAATGCTCTACCCGGATACTTCATCAAACTTGCCACCATGCTGCGCAGCAATACGTATGATCCGTGGGAAAAAGAATTCCGTATCCAGTCTTACCAACCCTATAGCGATGTAGAGGAATGGGCTAAAACACTGATGACCAAACGCTACAGCAATTTGGACAATCCAACCGGTATTTATGTAGAACCTGGTGACTCATTAATAATTCTTGTTGGCGACACATACGGCAACTCATTGTCCATCCAAAATATTGGCGAAGAACAAGCCAGCGACGGGACCAATACCTACGTACAAACAGCTGCCAGCGGTGAAACACGTTTCTTACAGGAAGGCGTAAACAAGATAGGCTTTACAAAGAAAGGCATGCTTTTCCTGATGTATACAGCTAATCTGCTTGACCCCAATGCTAAACCTATCACCGTCCACATCACTCCTGGCAGCGGTAAGGTAAGTGGTTTCTTCGATTTGAAAACTCACAAAACGAATGAAAAATATCAGGAACTGATTGGAAAAGCCAATTACAAATACTTCTGCGTTCGTGGCGAACGTATCATGTTCTACTTCCACCGCGAGCAGATGAAACAGGCTGTGCCGAGTGATATTTTGTCAGCCATCAATTTATGGGACGACATTATTAGTTGGCAACAGGAGCTGATGGGCATCGAGGATGTACGCCCTTCACAGGTCAACAATCATCTGTTTGCTATTTCGCCTGAAGGTAGCTATATGTGGGCTTCAGACTACCGCATCGGTTTTGTCTACACATATCTGAACAACATCTTGCTGAAGGAAAACGTCATGGCAGCCAAGGACAATGCCTGGGGACCAGCCCATGAAATCGGCCATATCCACCAGGCGGCCATCAACTGGCCCGGCAGTACCGAGTCGTCCAACAACCTGTTCTCCAACTATATCCTCTATAAACTAGGCAAATATTGCTCCCGCGGTAGCGAACTGAGCGACCTAGCCAACTCACGCTTCGAACGCAAACAAGCATGGCACAACATGGGTGATGCCACTCATCAGGGTGAAGATACCGAGATACACATGCGTATGAACTGGCAGTTGTGGAACTACTACCACCGTTGCGGCTATAAACCAGATTTCTGGCAAACTCTGTTCAAACTGTTGCGCGAGAACCGTATCGTAGAAAATAACCCGGGCGAAGGACAGCTGAAGTTTGCCATGATGGCCAGCAAAGCGGCTAACGAAAACCTGACCGAATTCTTCGATTTATGGGGATTCTTTGAACCGGTAAATGAAACAATTGAGCAGTATGGCACTTGGAACTACGTAGTGACCGAGCAGATGATTCAGGAAGCCAAGGCTTTCATGGCACAATTCCCAGCTCCCAAACACGCTTTCCAATATCTGGAGGATCGCAAACAGGGAGATGAAGGACTGGATATCGTTGCTCCAGACGCTGGCTACTATACTCAGTTCCAGGACAACGTAAAGATTACCAAGACTATCAGCTACAGTCGCTCAGGACAGCAAATCAGCATCACCGACGGAGATGAAGCTGTAGCCTTTGAAGTAAGGAAAGACAATAAGCTACTCTACTTCTCTAATGCCTTCCACTTTACTGTACCTTCATCCATATCGTTAGAAGGAGCAGGTATCTATGCGGTACAAGCCGATGGAAAACGAATAGAATGCAAGGTTCAATAAGCCTTCAACAATAACAAAAGAAGTCTGCCAACCTGTCACGATAAGTAAAAGACTATCAGATAGACAGATTGGCAGACTTCTTTTATAAGATATATTCAAGAAGATATTTTATAAACTCCCGATTTTTCTCTGACTGGAGAAAAAATTTTTCCCAGTCAGAGAAAAATAATGCTCCAACTATACTTCATCCGGCCAGGGGCAAGGCTTGCCCGTACTCTTGAACGTAGGACGCTGGGCATCGACCTTGCGCAGATACTGCCCCAATTCCTTGGACAAGCGGCGTACGATGTCGGGATGCTCGGCTGCCACGTCGTGCTTCTCGCCGATGTCTTCGGGAATGTTGAACAACTCCTTCTTGCCGGTCTCGTAGTAATATACCAGCTTCCACTCGTCCTTGCGGATGGCGCAGTCCAGATTGATACCCGGTCCGTCATTGCCCCAGATGTTGGGGAAGTTCCACACCAGCGCACGGCCTTTCGAGGGGTCGCCCGTACCTTTCAGCAGCGGCATGAAGCTGACGCCGTCCAGCGGAGCTACCGTCTTATAATCTTTCACACCGGCCATCTCGAGCAGCGTCGGATAGAAATCCTCAATCATCAGATACTTGTCGCAACGCGTGTCAGGGTTCACTACGCCCGGCCAGCTCACAATCATCGGCTCGCGGATGCCACCCTCGTAGAGCGAACCCTTGCCGCTGCGCAGAGGCGCATTCTGCGTATGCACTTCGCCATCGCGCCACTCGGGCTCGGCAGCCAGTCCGCCGTTGTCGCTCATGAAGATGACGATGGTGTTGTCGGCCTCACCATTCTTTTCCAGCCAGTCCATCAAGTCGCCCAGGCTCTTGTCCATACCCTCGATGAGCGAGGCATAGGCAGCCTCTTTGTCGCTCAGCCCCTTGCGCACATACTTCGGAAAAAAGCGCATGTCCTTGTCGATAGGCACATGGATAGCATAATGAGCCATATACAAGTAGAAAGGCTGGTTGTACTTCTTGGCCTTGTCCAGCGCCTTGATAGCCTCGCGCGTCAGGGCTTCGGTAGCAAAGACACCCGTCCCCCAGTAATTCTCCAGTCCGGGAATGGACATCAGCGAATAAGCCTTGCCGTCGCGCGTGTGGCCGTAGTTCTGTTCGCTCAGGTAAGTGGCCAGTCCTCCGGCCGCATGGCCGGCGATATTCACCTCAAATCCCCAGTGAGTGGGATTCTCGCCCGGCGTGTCGATGGAGCCCCAATGAGCCTTGCCGCAATGGATGGTGTGATACCCGCTCTGACGGAGCAGTTCGACGAACGAAGTGCCCACATACGTGTTCGGTGTTCCTGCCACCTGGCTCACACCGTTATAGTTCCAGTCGGGGAGCTCTACCGTCGCGCTCTGGCGGTCGGTCTGCTTGTCGCGCTCCAGCGTCCAGTTGGTCACCCGATGGCGGGCGTTGTTGGCTCCCGTAATGAGGCTGCACCGGGTGGCCGAACTGATGTTGCAGGCATACGCCTGGGTGAACATCATGCCCTGCTTGGCCAATCGCTCCATATTGGGTGTCTCGTAGGCCTCGTTGTAAGGAGTCTTCTGTGTCCAAAAAGGCAGCGAGGTATCCTGCCATCCCATGTCGTCCACCATAAACAGAATGATGTTCGGGCGTTTCTGCTCCTCGGCAGACGGTTGCTTCTTCGTAGCTCCCCACCCGTCGGTCATAGGCAACAACGGCGTCAGAGACAATGCGGTAAACAAATATTTATTCATAAATCAGAGATTTTAGATAAGAAATTAGTAGATATATGAAAATTAAAATCAGGGCAGCTATTCCGCATAATAAACACTGAAGTCTCGTATCTGTGGAGTGTCTGTACATTGCTCCACAACTACACGGAAAGCTGTTGCCTCTATGGGGTCAAAGCGTTCGATGCGCTTGTGTCCCACCGATGTTCCCTTGGCCACAGTGACCCACTTCCCGCTTGTGCGGGCTTCCACCCGATAGGCACGAATGCGTTCGCCCAGCGTAATGTCCTCCTGCAGGATATAATAGTTGCCCTTCTGTTTGCCTTTCAGGTCCAGCGACAGTTTCTTCGCCTTTCCGGAAGTCTGTGCCAGCGGCGTACCGAAACGGCGGGCTATCTCCTCGCCCCATTCCTTCAGACGCTTCACGTCTCCCTCGGGTATCACTCCATCCGGGTTGGGCGTCAGGCCTACAATCAGCGTAGCATTGCGTCCCACCGACTTCTCGTACATATCCATCAAGTTCTCCAGCGGATAGACGGCCTTGTCGTCGTCGCCTGGTTCCCAGAACCATTCATGGCGGCCGTTGTATCCGCGCAAGGGTGTGTCGGCCATAGCGGGCACCCAATAGCGGCCGTCAGCATCGCCGTGGGCAAGCAACTCGTTGTGGTTCCTCACCCCTTCGTTCGCATTGCTGTGACTGTAGGGATAAGGAAAACTCGACCAGCAGGGATAGCCTACCGTACCGCTCTCCGACCCTCCCCAGCGGAAGTCCGCACGATTCACGTTGTGGTAGAACAGACATTCCGGCTGATATTTGGTCACGATGGGTTCCACATCAGGTCCCAGCCCCTTCGGATCGTCGGCACCGCCGTCAAACCAAATCATAAACAGATCGCCGTAGCGGGTACAAATTTCCGTCACCATCTTTTCGCACAGGCGCTTGTACCAAGCCTGGCGGTTGCGTGCAAACTCACCGTCGCCCTCGGCCTTGAAGTTGTGAATGCCCAACAAAGAGTTCCAGCGGATGCCGATATAGATACCTGGCTGGATGCCATACTTGCGGCAGGAATTTACAAAGTCGCGTACCACGTCGCCCTTGCCGTCACGCCATTTCACCGCCTTCAGGCAATAGGGATTCACGTCGCTCTGCCACAAGCCGAAGCCCGTTTCATGTGTAGCGGTAAGTACGGCAAACTTCGCTCCGGCCGCCTTGGCCGCCTGTATCCACTGGTCCGTGTCGAGCTGCGTGGGATTGAAGATATTGTAATCCTCCACCGGATTGATACGGTTGTTTCCCTGGCCGTACACCAGTCCGTCGAACACATGCAGGTCGTAATGGAACACAACACCCATCTCCGCCTCGTGCCACTTCAGCTGATGGGAGGCAGGCACAGGATGACTCTCCTGTGAACATACAGAAAGTGTACTAGTCAAACACAACAATCCGAATAAAAATCTTTTCATCATACTCTGTTCAATTTAATATCATAAAATAAAGAAAGTGTGCCAAAGATACAAAACCCACTTAACCTTTGGCACACTTGGTTCATAATAGCATTAAAAAAGATCTACTATTCCTGAATAGCAAAGCCACCCGGCTCAATGGGCCAACCCGGATTCTGGTAAACTACCGAAGTAGAAACATCACCACCTTCTTCGGGAGTGGACATACGGAATACATCGTATGACAACGGAGAAAGATAATTAGCCGTCTCAAAACAATAGCCATTATGCTTGTTCACAAGTTCATTTTTACCTTGCGGACGTAGATATTTACTAACAGAAGCATCATTGGGAGCCATGTATGTTTGTTTACAAGCCTCACACGCTTTCTCAAAATCAGTATGAAACTCATCCCAATAATTCATTCCTTCTACCCAATAGTTCTGCATCATGTCTAAAGCACGCCAACGATATAAATCATCCTTACGCATACCATCAGCAATAAACTCGCTACGACGTTCACGACGAATATTATAGAGTGTAGCATCTATTAGGTTCGTGCCTGAATAACGAGCCAAATCTATTTCTTTTGTCAAATCAGTAGCAGCAATCGTCTTCTTATAGTCTGTATCGACACCAGCACGAGCACGCAAAGCCTTCCAGTATTTATCCAGTGTAAGATCATCCAGCGTATTGTATCTCAGATAATAAGCTTCTATATAATTTAAATAAGCTTCAGCAGCTCGAAATATAGGCAAAGCCAACGGATAAGCATTGTTATAAATCACGTCATTGTCTACCCATCCCTTACGAGGAATATAGCCAGTGCTAGTAACACGAATACCACCTGCTGCGGCTGTTAACCCTGGATACTGATACATTATATCCTTTCCGTTAAAGGTCATAATTTTATCACCAGGTTTTCCAACAGAAGTAACCAAACGCAAATCACGGTTAGTCATCACATCCACCAAACTCTTATCACCTTGATAATTTTCAGAAGCATAAATCGGCAAGCCATCAGCCATCAAATAACTATCAACCAATGAACGAGTAAAACCTGTACCGTCACCATGAACAAATATAAACGTTCCTTCGTCTGTGTCAATGGAACCATAACCATGAGTAGCTCCTACCACCTGATTCTGTACTTTAGCTTCTTCACTATACATTCGCCATAACAAAACCTCATCTCGTTGCCCAGAAAGATCTGTTTTATTATATAAGCCTGCATAATCTGCCATCAACACAGATGCGTCACCTACTAATTTGGCAGACTCAATTGCTTGCTCCAAAAAGAAATTAATTTCTGCAGTCATGTCTGTATTAAAAGAAGCAGCATCGCCCGGCCAACCAGGTCCTCCTGGAACGCGTGCCGTACCTGCATGATATTTCTCCCAGGTAGCTTCATACAATGCTACACGTGACTTGAACAGCAAAGCACATTCACGATTCAAACGATGTGCTGTGAAACCATTGGATTTGGGATACAAGCGTTCAATAGCCTTATCCAAATCCTCCAAAATAAAACGAGCAACTTCATTACGGGGTTTACGCTTATTAGCTTCTACATTGGCTGCATAATCACCGTCAGTCAATACTTCCGTCACAATAGGAAAGTCTCCATAAGTCTTCAGTAAACTGAAGTAAACGTAAGCGCGGAAGAAATACATTTCACCGATATAATGCTTTATATTATCATCATAACTTAATGTTCCCTTATCTATATTTTCTTGGGTGCGCTGCAAGAAAAGATTACAATTACGGATTGTGGAAAAACTACCATAACTACCACTCGAACCTACCTGAATTCGTTGTGGAAGGAAGTTATCAACCGCATTTACTGTGGTCATATCATCACTGTTGTTGTCAGTTGTAAAATAGCCAAAAGTGCCCGTCCCCGTACCATGGTCAGGGAACAAACCATACATATTATTACAATAAGGTTCCAACTGATTCTCGGCCGTGAAGAAATTACCATCCACATTGTCCGATATAGGCTCTTTATCCAAAAAGTCTGAACAGGCAGTACCCATCAATAAGGTTGCCGAAAATAAGAATATATATTTCAGTTTCATAATCATAGATACTTTATTAAAATTACAATGTTACGTTAATGCCACAAGAAAGTGTACGGCTCAAAGGATAAGTCATACCATTCTGATACAAGGCTTCGGGATCGAAATTCTTGCTGATAGAAGTACCAGTCCACAGATTGTCACCCGAGAAGAATACTCTGACACGTTCCAATCCAGCTTTGTTGACCCATGCTTTAGGCAATGTATAACCAATTTGCAAGTTCTTCAAACGAATATAAGCAGCATTTTGCAAATAACGAGTCTGCGTATAATGGTTCTGATTATTCGCACGGATAGGACGAGGATAATATGCATCCGTATTAGCTCCTAATGGGTCACCTTCCGGACGGAAGAAATCCCAATGCTCTACATAACCGGTAGAACTCCATTCGTCACCGTTGATACCCCAGAAAATCATACCGTCCAACCAATAATCTCTCTTGGCCACACCTTGGAAGAAGACGCTGAGGTCAAATCCCTTGAATTCGGCACCCAGGTTCAGACCGAAGCGGAAACGCGGAGTACTGTTACCGATAACCTTCAAATCCTTGGGATCGTCTACAGAAGTACCCGACAATATTTTGCCGTCACCATCCAAATCGGCGTACATGATATCACCGGCTTTCCAACCTGCACTACCACCACCCAACTGACTTTGATCTACCTCTGCAATATGAGCTGCCATTTCTTCATCGGTCTTGGCCATACCTTTTGTAACGTAACCCCATATTTCGCCCAATTCCTTACCTACCCAATAAGAACCGGAGAAACTTTTGCTAGCATTAGGATACTCTGTTACATGTGTACGTGAGTCAGAAAGATTAAAAGCTACATTATAATTAAATTCACCAATACGGTCCTGCCAATTCAACTGAAGTTCCCACCCCTTGGTACGCAAAGCGGTATTGTTACGGCTCGGTGCCGATGCACCAACAATCGGAGAAATTTCCTGTGCCGGTCCTACCATGTCTTTCGTATCACGGATAAAGTAGTTGAAGTAACCGCTCAACCGGTTATTGAAGGCTCCAAAGTCAACACCATAGTTATAACTATACACGCGTTCCCATGTCAAAAGCGAACTAACTAAACCAGGTGCACTTGCAATATTAGATTTACTAGAAGCATCAATCAACCAACGACCACCAGCATCAGGACTACCTACCGTTACATTCTGAATTGCATATGTAGGATAATATGAATTAGTATTCTGATTTCCGAGACTACCATAAGAGAAGCGTGGCTTCAACGTATTAACCCATTCAGAAAGAGGCTCCCAGAAAGATTCGCGAGCAATATTCCAACCTACTGAAACAGAAGGGAAAGTAGCCCAGCGCTGGTCGGCACGGAAACGGGACGAACCGTCGCGACGAATGTTGAACTCGAACAAATAGCGTCCGTCATAGTCGTAATTCAGACGGCCGAAATAGCCCAATGACGACCATTCTCCACGATAACCGCCGTTACTCTGCGTTCCTGTTGAGGTATTGATGTCGGGATTGTTGTCGTTCATCACATCCGAACGCTTGGCCCATACGTTATTATAGCGATAACTTTCACTGTTCATGCCCACCATTACCTTCAGATTATGTTTTTCCAGGAAATTAAGGCTATAGTCAGCATAAGCCGATGAAGTGATCATCGTTTCGCGTTGCTGTTCGCTATAAGCCCAAGTCTTACCAGCTGCCAAATCAGCATCGCCGCCCAGCCACTGTTCGGGTACCGGATTGTTTTCCTTGTCATACAAATAAACACGAGCTACATTATAAAGATGTTCGTAACTACCAGTACGTATTGCTAAATCCCCATGAATGGTCAGGCCTTTCACCGGAGTCAAAATCAAGCTACCTTGTGTAAAGTAAGTATCATCCTGTGTATTTGAACGTCCGCCCGAAGTCAACTGCATCAGTTTCGGATTACGGGTATAATGTCCATTGTTATCATAAAGCGGCATGTTAGGATGCAATTTGGTGGTTTCTGCAAAGAAACGGTCACCATACAGTTTCAAGAAAGTA
>UMEP01062257.1_pt1 | contig 17083 bp, 18 predicted proteins | sample 1964771 | NCBI WGS metagenome assembly UMEP01 (sample SAMEA4836022, study PRJEB28245) | human gut metagenome | biome: gut microbiome; material: fecal sample | place: Denmark | collected 2008 | reverse complement strand
TTATAAGAAGATAAATGTTTTTATGTAAAAAATTTACATGCAAAAAAAAGTGTAATTGTAAAAAATTGTGGTAAAATAAATTAAACAAAATAGATGTTGCATTGGAGAGTACTGATTTTTAGCCTAAACATACATTGTAGTAAAATTAAATAAAAAAGTTCTGATATTCGCCATAGCGAAAGCTACATATGTTATTAATAAAATAACAAAATTTTGAAGAATCGGTGAAGAAGATGCATATAGAAATATTAATAAGAGAAGTTCGCCGACAAAAAGGAATGACGATATCTGGATTGTCTAGAAAAAGTGGTGTCTCGGCGGCACATTTAAGTGATATAGAAAAGGATTTTAAGAGCCCTAGTTTATTAGTAATGGTTAGAATTGCTAAGGCTCTTGATGTTGATATAACTGAATTGTATAGAGTTAGGTGGTGAACCCATGCAAGAAAAATTTGAAGAAAGCATGGAAGCTCTAAAATTGTATATAAAAACTTTAAAAAGCGTTCCATCTGAAGCACGCTGGAATAACTATGCCATGGAGGAAAGACTATTATCGAGCAAGTCGATAGAGTACTATTGTGATGAGCCATTTAATAAGTTATGTAGAAGATTAAAAAAAATAAGGTAAGCTGAACGAAGCTGTAGAAGAGCTGTTTAAAGTTAGCTTACTTTATTTTTGTGTGTAAATTAAGAATATAGTTTATTAAGATGTAGAAAAAATAATATAAAGTACTAGACATTTTTAATTAAATAGCTTAAAATAAAACCGTACTTTATAAGAAAGAGGGAATTTATATTATGAATATATGGCACGACATTGATGAAGAGAGAATAAAAAAAGACGACTTTGTTGCGGTTATAGAGATACCTAAAGGATGTAAAAATAAATATGAACTAGATAAAAAAACGGGTTCATTACGTTTGGATAGAGTCTTGTATACAGCAACACATTATCCTGCAAATTATGGTTTTATACCAAGAACATATGCAGGAGATAAAGATCCTTTAGATGTACTTGTACTTTGCCAAGAGGAAATATATCCACTTACATTAGTTGAGTGTTATCCTATTGGAGTGCTTAGAATGACTGATAGTGGGGAAGACGATGAAAAGATAATTGCAATTCCAAAAAAGGATCCATTTTTAAATACTTACAACGATATATCTGAACTTCCACCACAAATTTCTGCTGAGATTATGCATTTCTTTGAAGTTTATAAACAATTAGAAGGGAAAGTTACAACAGTTGATAAAATGTTGGGAAGAGAAGAAGCAGAAAAAGTAATTGAAGAAGCAATTAAAAATTATAGTGAAAAATTTGCAGATGACAAATAGTAGAGGAGATATTTCATGTTTGAAAAGATAATATTTAACCTATTTGCATTCACACTATTTATATTGATGTTTATAAAATTCATCAGAAAGAATGATACTAGCTATGTTTATCTATTGGCACTTCAATTTGTTGGAATAGCAATTAATTTTGTTGAATTAAGCTTTGGAAAAAGTTTTGGATTAGTTGGTAAATTGATAATGTATATATTATCAGTATTTGCTCCAATATTTTTCTTCTGGCTTGAATATAAGAAAAATATCGATTTTGCAGAAATATATTATTTGTTGGCGTCAAAAATAGCTATTCTTGTTGGAAAAGAGGAAGTTGCAAAAAAGTATCTTAAGGTATTAACAGAAAAGTATCCTAATTCTATTACTGGACATAAGAATCTAGCTAAGTTATACGAAAAAGAAGAAAAGTATGAACTTGCTTTGGAAGAATATGAAAGAGTTTATGAATTGGATCCAGAAAATCAGGATATTTATTTAAAAATAGGTAAGCTGTATGGCAATGTTGGAAGAGCAAATGAAGCAATAGGAATACTTTCGGAACTCTTAAAGAAGAAGCCGGATTATTATGAGGCGAGTATGGCACTTGCGGATATATTAAATAGTAAGAATGAGTTTAAAGAAGCTGTTCAGGTATATATGCTTGCACTAAAATACAGACCAGCCGATTATGATTTATACTATAATTTAGGTATGACATACACGTTACTTAATGATTTTTCTAAGGCGAAAGAGTGCTATGAAAAGGCTGCACAAATAAACAGTGATTTATACCATGCAAGGTATAGTCTAGGACAACTTAATTTGTTATACGGCGACTTAGAAGAAGCTGAAAAGTATTTTATGGAGTGCATTGATGCAGAAGAGGTAGAAGCAGGAGCGTACTACTATTTGGCACGTATTGCGATGATAAAAGGTGAAACAGACAAGGCAAAGAATTATGCTAATATTGCAATTGAAGAAAATCCTACTTTATATGACAAGATGGCTGACGAAAATATATTTATGCCAATAATAAATGAAGTGAATAAACCACGTTTGAATGTAGAAAATAGGAAGAAAAATAAAAAGAAGAGTCTATCTAAAAAAGAGATATTAATTGATCTTCATTTGGATAATACATGTAAATTAGTTGGAAAATTAAATAACAATGATATTGAAATGATGGCAAATGTAAAGAAGAGCAAAGAAAAAGAAATTAATATTGATGAAGAAAGACAAATTGATTAATAAAAATCATAATATAATATGAAGAAAATATAATTATAAAAAAGGAGAAAAAATAATGGAAATATATCAGGCTTTAATTTTAGGTGTAGTTCAAGGAATAACAGAATTACTTCCAATATCAAGTTCGGCACATTTAAATATTATCCCATGGATGTTTGATTGGATAAAACAACCAGGCTTTTCAGAGGCTTTTTCTGGATTTGATGTTGCATTACATTTTGGAACTTTACTAGCAATAGTAATCGTATTTTTTAAAGATTGGATAGAACTTATAAAAGGTGGATACAAATATGCTGTGAAAAAAGAGAAAACAGTTCAGGGACGAATGTTTTGGTACATAGTGCTTGCAACAATACCTGGTGGTGCTATTGGCTTCTTGTTAGATCATTTCTGTCAAAATGCCTTAAATATGCCAATTATAATTGCAATAGCATTAATAGTAATGGGAATTGTATTATATATAGTAGATAAAAATGCAAAGAATAAAGTAAAATATGAAGAAATGACGTTAAAACAGACATTTACAATTGGATTATCTCAAGCATTGGCATTTATCCCAGGAGTTTCACGTTCTGGTATAACCATAACAACTGCAAGAGCAATGGGAGTAACAAGAGAAGCTGCAACAAAATTCTCATTTTTATTATCTACACCAATAGTGTTTGCAGCAACAGTGTTGAAGTTTAAGGATTTTGTATTTAGCATACCATTTATAATTGGTGTTTTAGCTAGTTTCCTTGTAGGATTAGTAGTTATTAAATTCCTACTAAAATACATAAAAAAAGGAAGCTTCAAAGTGTTTGCAATATATAGGGTAATAGTTGGATTATTAATAATAATTGTGACAATTATAAAAAATTAGAGTTTGGAAATAAAATTCCAAACTTTTTATTTTTATCAAAAAAATTTCAAAAGTATTACAATATTACATTTTAATTACTATTAAGACACATCTGTTGACTTTTTTACAAAAAAAGATAAAATAATATTGTGAAAAATATAATTTTGTCATTTTATTGTATTTTTTTATTCAATTTAGTAAAACATAAGTGTAAATAAAAAATAATGAAAGGGATCAACATGGCTAGCTGTTTAGGAATATATATAGATAAAAATATAATTAAATATGCAAAAATAACTAAGAGTAAAAGCGAACTAAAGGTTGATGCTTTTGGAATTAAGATATACTCGAATTTGCAAGATACATTGGAACAAATATTATCAGAAACATTTAGCTTTAAGGATCCTATTAGTGTTAACATTACAGACGAAATGTATAATTATTTTTACATGTCTGATCTTTTGAACAAGAAGGATTTAGGAAAGGCTATTGATACTGCTTTTGAGTCTTTGTGCGTAGATAAACAATTTAACCCAAATGCACTAGAGGCAAGGTATACAATTGTTAATGACCAAAATGATAAATCAAAAATTAAAGTAATACATGTTTCTGAAAATAAAATGAAGATAAACAAGGTATTACAAGATTTTGATGGTAAAAGACTTGAAAACATTACACCTATCGCATTAACAATTCCTAACATAGCCCCAACACATGAAAAAGAGAATGCATTAATAGTAAATATTGAAGACATAACAAATGTTACAACTTTGGTAGGAGCAAAAATTTATGATGTTCAAAATATTCCTGTTGGAGCTGCTCAAATATTAGATACAATAAATTCAAAGGAAAATTCGTATTTAAAAGCATATGAAATATGTAAAAATACTACAATATATACAATGGAAGGCAAAGATTTACAAGAACAGGAAAGCAAATATCTAGAAGATATAGTTCCAACATTGTATTCTATTGCAAACCAAGTAAAGGAAATTATAGCAGCATCGCTATTTAAAATAAACAAAGTATACCTTACGGGTACTGCGAGTGTAATAAATAATATAGATTTATATTTTGAAGAGATTTTGGGTGGAGTGGAATGTGAAATATTGAAGCCATTCTTCATAGAAGATAGTCCTAAAGTAAATATGAAAGACTATATTGAGGTTAACTCTGCTATTGCACTTGCATTACAAGGACTTGAATTTGGATTAAAGAATATTAATTTTAATAAAAAGAGCTTTGGAGAACAGTTAAAAGCTGCACTGAGTTCAGATATCACTTTTGGAAAGTCTAAAGGAAAAGATAATGGAAAAAGCAAAATTAATATTAATTTGAATTCGCCTAAAGTAAAACAATGGATTATGAGGGATTTTGCAGGAGTGCTAATTTTACTTGTGGTTTACGCTGGAATAGCTTCATACATTAATTATGAGCTAGAAGCAAAACAAAAGAGTCTTGATGAAACTAAGAATGATATAAATAAGCAAATAAGTTTAATAAACAGTGATAAGAGTAAGATAGATGCAAAAACATCGGAATATTCGACACTTGTAACTAATTTACAAAATGCATCAGATGAAGTAAATGACAAGAATGCATACAAAAATGCAATTACTACATTACTTAGTGAAATTATGTATGTAATTCCAAAAGAAGTACAACTAACTTCTATAGAAAATCCAAGTGGAAAAAAGATTATAATAAATGCACAATCTGCTAAATATGAGCAACTTGCGTATTTTAAAGCTTTATTAAAGTCTAAGGCTGTTCTTGAGCCTACATCTGTAGTGTCTTCGGAAGCCACAAAGGATAATAGCGTTGTAAAAATTGTAATAGAAGGAGAGTTGCCATGAAAAATATTTTGATTTCAGTAATTTCTATACTCATAACAGCTGTAGTTATACTGTGTATGGTTAGAGGAATGACGGTTGCAAATTTCAAAATATTAAGTATTAATGAGATAAAAGTTGGAAGCACAAACTTAGATAAGCAAATAGAAGATTTAAATAATTTAAAAAATGTAACTTACAAAAAGAAATTAAGTGATTTAGAAACTTCTACTAAGAGCCTTACAACGACGAAACAAAAATATTTAGATTTGGCAAGCGTAAGTTCAGACCAGGAAATAATGAAAGCAAATGTAGAACAAACATATGCAATGGAATTCTTATGGAATAAAGTTGGTTCATATGCAACTCAAGAAGGGGTAACATTAAAATGGGATGTTTCTTCTACAGGAATTAGCAATAAGTATACTTTAAACTTTACAACGACAGGAAGTTATGTAGGAATTATAAATTATATTTATGCATTAGAAAATGATTCAGAACTTTCGTTCAGAATAGAAAACTTTAAAATGATTTCTGCATCAGATTCAAAAGTTACTGCTACATTTACAGTAAATAACATTGCTATAAAGGCAGAATCAGTAAGTTCGGCTGGATCGAGTAGCTCAAGCAGTTCAAACAAAACAAGCAGCTCGAGTGGCTCAAACAGTTCAAACAGAACAAGCAGTTCGAGTGGCTCAAGAAGCACAACTAGTACACAAGCTAGTGAATCTAATTCAGAGGCCAGCCCAAAAGCAAGTGTAGACAGTAGTGCAAATACAACAAGATAATATATTGGAAGGAGAAGAACATGAAATCAATTCTAAAAGAAACATTCATAATATTACTTTTATGTATAGCAATTTGCTTGATTTTTGGAGTAATATTTTATGATTATATACCAACCAATAAAGTTATTCCAAGCACAGTAGAAGCATACAAAACGTCAAACACAGTAAAAGACGAAATTAGTCAGGAGATTGTTGATTATCCAAAACAAAATATTACATTGGAAATAACAGATTCTGATTTAACGATAAAAAAACAAGACAAGAGCTATGACTCAGGAAAGGCAAATCCATTTGCTGCTGCATCTGCTTCGGCAAGTGATAATACAACAAATACATCTGGGGGCAATACAAATACAGGAACAAGCACAAACCCAGATTCAACAGACCATTTCTTCAATAATAATGGAGGAATAAAATAATTTAAATTAGGTTATATTTTTTATAAATATATACAAAAATAAATCAAAGGAGGAATTTTATATGTTTAAGCAAGAAAGAGGTATTACTTTGGTAGCATTAGTTGTAACAATAGTAGTTCTATTAATACTAGCTGGTGTCAGCATTAGCATGGTTCTAGGACAAAATGGTATAGTAACAAAAGCTCAAGATGCTAAGAAAAATTATACATCATCAGCTAATGAAGAACTTACAGGAATGAACACTGCCATAGATTGGATGAACAATCCAAATAATATATAAAATATACAAAATTTATTATATGCAAGGTTACCTAAAATTTATTATAAAAATTCGTTTAGGTAACCTTTTTTACATAAGGAGAGAAATGAACATTTTGAACATATTACTATATATTTACATCTTTATAACTGGAATAACATTTGGAAGCTTTTTTACACTTGCAGTGTATAGAATACCAAGAAGGGAAGATATAACACACACAAGGTCATACTGCCCTAAGTGCCATCACAAATTATCTTTTTGGGACATGATTCCACTATTTAGTTATATTTTTCTAGGAGGAAAATGTAGATATTGTAAAGAAAAAATACGTCCTAGATATTTTATTCTTGAATTATGTTCAGGAATAGTATTCGTATTATTTGCACTATCTATAAGATTTAATATATTTAATTTAACACACTCAATAATTCTATATTTTATATTTGGCTTGCTATATATAGCTGGTCTATTTATCATATCTGGAATTGATAAAGAAAAAATAAATGTTCAAAACGAAGTAATTTTATATTTAATGTTCGTAGAAGCAATATATATAATATATCTATGTATAGTAGATTCTGCTAGTATTTATAGATATGTCATATACTTAATAATCTTAGCTATATTAACAATGGCAAACACAATTTACTATAAAAGAAAAGTAAAAAATAATTATACATTAGAATGTTTAATATTATTGAACTTAATGCTGATTTTTACATATGAATGTTGTACAATATTAACTGTAACATTTACTTTATTAGCAATAGCAATAAAATTAATTGCTGATAAAATAAATAAAAAAAGGACAAAATATATTAATAAAGAAAATAGTAAAATACCAATAGGATTTTATTTATGTGTTACAAATATAATTACATTAATAATAACAAATTTTATAGTTTTTTATAGGTGATAAAGCATGGGAAAAAAAAAGAATACATTATTAGATAATAAGGGTGTAACTGGAATTGATTTGGCTATAAGTCTTATCATTATTGCAATATTTTCTGGAGTAATAGCAATGCTAATGGCAAATATGTACAGAACTTCAATAGAAATTCAAAGAAGTGCTAATGCAATGGCTTATGCTACAATCGTTTTAGAAAAAGTCGATGAAAAGTCATTTGAAGAAATTGAAGATGATTTTGTAGAAAAATTGAAATCATCTGGTGAGTTTTCTATGGATGATAGTTATTCAATAAACTTTTCTACAGATATTTTAGAAGAAAATCTATTCAAGAAGATAGTTGTTAAGATTAACTACGAAATAGGTGGAGAGCAAAAATCAATAACAATAAATAAATTAAAGATAAAGGAAATTTATAAGGAATGAGTAAAAATTGGTTAAAATCTGAAAAAGGTATAACATTATTAAGCCTCACAGTATATATAATTATTATGTTTCTTGTTGTTGGAATTGTTGCGACAGTTAGTAATTTCTTTTATGGAAATATAAATGTTGTGAGAGACTCTGCTAAATATGCAAGTGAATTTGACAAATTTAACAGTAGCTTAATTTCAGATATTAAAGAAAATAAACATGTAAATACAAATAATGATGAAAAAACAATAATTTTTGAAGATGGAACAACGTATAAATACAATGTTGAAGACGAGGGCTTATATAGAGGAAAAAATAAAATAGCAAGTCATGTCAAGTATTTTACTGTTACTAGTAAAACCATAACAATAAGCAATGTAAATAAAGAAATTATTACAGTTCATATAATAATTGGAGATTCATCAAAGAGTTTACTTGATAAGCAAATTGATTATACATTGAGATATTGGTAAAATAATGAACATTGAGTGATAAGGAGAGAAAAATATGGATAATAGAAAATCGCAACCTATAGGAATTGAACTTGTTAGAAGGGGAATTGTTTCAGAGGAAGATATAAATAAAGCCCTAGATTTACAAAAGAGTAATCCGGGCAAGAAAATAGGAGATATCTTATATGAACAACATATGGGTGATCCTAATTTATTGATAACTGCAATGGGTGATATATTAGGTGAGAAACCAATGCTTTTATCACCGGACGATATAAAAATAAATATAACAGATTATCTACCAATAGATATAGCAAAAAAGAATAAAGCCATTCCATTTGAAGTTGGTGGAGGAAAAATAAAGGTTTGTTTTTCTAACACAGCTAACCAGAGAATGCTTGATGCAATGAGGTTATTATTCCTAAATAAAGGATTAATAATGGAGAGATATATAACATTTGATAGCCGTGTATCTCATATTTTGGAAGCAATGGAAGCTGCATCAACAGAAAAAATCGATGTTAATGCAGATATATCTGAACTTGTAAATTCTATTATAAAAAATGGAATGGAAAAAAGAGCAAGTGATATTCACATTGAACCAGAAGAAAATACAATAAGAGTTAGATACAGAATTGATGGTGAGCTTGTAACTGCTGCTACTATTGAAAAAGATAAACAATCTCAATTAATAGGAAGATTAAAAGCTATTTCAAACATGCACCAAGAAAAACAAGAATCACAGGATGGTAGAATTTTGCTATACAGTGATTACAACATCCGTGTATCTTCACAGAAAAATGTATATGGTGAAAAATTTGTTTTAAGATTGTTAAAGAAAAATGCAGATGTTCAACAAATATTTGAACTTGGATTTCCAAATGATCCATCACTTGTTGAAAAATGCTTTAATAAGAGAAACAGTATAGTTTTAATTGCTGCTCCAACAGGAGAAGGTAAAACAACTACATTGTACAGTATAATCGATTTCTTGAATAGACCAGAAATAAATGTTACAACAATTGAAGACCCAGTTGAAATAAGAATTCCTGGACTAAACCAAATTGAAATTGATGCAAAAACAAGTTTCTCAGACTCTTTAAGAACAGTTTTAAGACAAGACCCTGATATTATACTTGTTGGAGAGATTCGTGATAAAGAAACAGCCGAAATTGCTATGCAGGCTGGTCAAACAGGACACTATGTATTATCAACAATTCACACAATAGATAGTATAGAAGTTATAACAAGATTAAGAAAAATTGGAGTATCAAATTACGATATAGCAAGTACTCTTGCAACCTCTATGTCACAAAGATTGGTAAGAAGAGTATGTCCTAAATGTGCTGTAAAAAGAGAGTATACAAAAGAAGAAAAAGATATTATTAACGGAATTGCTAAAAAATATGGTATTGAATATAATTTCAATGGATTGTATACTTATGATACAGTAGGTTGCCCATATTGTAATAATAGTGGTTTTTATGGAAGAATTGGAATATTCGAAATATTGAACATAACTGATGAAATAAAAGAACTTGTTATAAAAGATGAATCAAGCTTAGAAATAAGAAAAGAAGCATTGAAAGAAGGCTATAAACCTTTAGTAATAGATGGATTTAATAAAATTTTAAGCGGATATACAACCTTAAAAGAGTTAAATTCGAAATTAGTTATTTATTAGAATGGTAATATACCAAAGAAGGAGATAAAAATGGTAGATGTAGATAGTATTTTAAGAAATGCAATAGAAAGGGATGCCTCTGATATTCATTTGATATGTGGAATAAAGCCTATGTACAGAATTGCAAGACAATTAGTTCCAGATGATGAGTGTGAAGTCTTAACGCCAGAAGATATGGCAGATATATACGATTATTTTATAAGAGGAAATGTTGATAAAGATAATGTATTCAACGAAACAAAGAAATTGGATTCATCTTTTGAATTTAACGGACTTCGTCTAAGAGTAAATATATCACTTTCAAATGATGTTCCAGTGTTCACACTTAGAATTATAAAGAACACATTACCAACATTTGAAGAATTAGGTGTTCCAGATATAGTAAGAAGAATGATGTACCAACCACAAGGACTAGTGCTTGTAACTGGTAAAACTAACTCTGGTAAAACAACAACTTTGAATGCGTTAATTAATGATATTAATGAAACACAAAACAAAAAAATACTAACTCTAGAAAGCCCAATAGAGTTTAAACATAATTGCAAAAAATCAGTAATCGTTCAAAAGGAAGTAGGAGTCGGGCAAGATGTTTTAACATATAAAGATGGTGTTAAGAACTGTTTGAGAGAAGACTGCGATATACTTGTAATAGGAGAGATTCGTGATAGAGAAACAATGGATGCTGCAATTGAAACAGCAGAATCTGGACACTTAGTAATAGGAACATTACACACAAAATCTTGTGCAGAAACAATAGATAGAATGATAAACTTTTATGATATATCAGATCAACAAAGTATAAAATACTTAATAGCTTCTTTGTTAAAATTGGTTACATCTCAAAGATTAATAAGAGGCAAAGATGGAAGATTAGTATTGTTACCAGAAGTTATGGTTGTAGATAACATTATTTCTGGTGTAATAAGAAAAGAAAAATTTAGTGTTTCTGAAGTTGAAGATGCTATACAAAGTGCATCTGCAAATGGAAGCATTGGATTAATAAATTCTATTGCAAAACTATTTGTTGATGATGTTATAACACTAGATCAAGCAAAGGCGCAAATAGAAGAAAAGAACATAGAAACATTAAACAGAACAATAATGCAATTAAAAATCAAAAAAGGAAACATGAATGGTCATATGGGATTTTAAGACTTATGAAGATAGGAGGAAAAAATGCCGGAATATGTGTACAGAGCTATTACTCAGGAAGGTGTAATAGTAAGAAATAGAGTAGAAAGCGGGTCGAAACAAGCTTTAATAAAAAGGCTTAAAGAAGGAAATTTGCTTCCAATAGACGTTGTACAAGTTGGATATGGAAAAAAGAAAGTAAACACCAAAAGAAGAAACGTAACTGATATTGACGAAATAATGAAAACAGCAAACTCTTCTAGTATTGTACAAGGAAGAGGTAGGAAAAAACAGAGTGTTGTAGAAAAAATAAATTTGGCCTTGTCAAAGCAAGAAAAAATTACAACAAGAGACATAATGGTATTTACACAGAATTTTTACTTGCTAAAAAAGGCTGATTTCAACAATATTCACGCCCTAAGTACAATTATTCAGAGTACAGAAAATATTACATTCAAGGGGATATTGGAAGATATATTGGCAGGACTTGAAGCCGGAGAATACATGTATACAACAATGGAATATTATTCAAACGTATTTCCATACATTTATATAAACATGGTAAAAGTTGGTGAGCTATCTGGATCATTAACGCAGTCACTTCAACAAGCAGTAAAATATTTGGATAGCAACACAGATACAATGAAAAAATTGAGAGGAATAATAATTCCAAACTTAATACAATTGGTTGCCTTAATAGCATTACTATTCGTAGGAAGCTTATACACAGTTCCAACAATTCAAAGCGTTTACGATCAGGTTGGAACACAGGATAAACTTCCAGGAATAACAATTGCATTCTCAAATGTAATACAATGGATTGCTAGCCACTGGTACGTTCCTGTTGGAATAGTCGGAATAATTGTAGCAGTAATAATATCATATATAAATACACCAAAAGGAAAATACAACTTTGATTACTTCAAATACACAATGCCAATATTCGGAAAGCTACTATACACGCTTGACTTCTCAAGATTAATGAGAGCCATGCTATTAAACCTAGAAAATGGAATGAGAATACAAGACGCCTTAGACGTAAGTAAAAACGTAGTAAACAACTACGTTATGAGGGCCATGGTAGAAACATCTATAAACAACATCTTAGTTGGAACATCTTGGATAGAACCATTCGAAAAAGCAGGTTTAGGATCAACAATGATAACCGAAATGCTTAAAGTAGGTATGCAAACAGACTTATCAGAAATGATGTCAAAACTACTAGAATACATGGAAATAGACATAAAAAACACAATGAACAATATAATGGCAGTATTACCACAATTAGTATACTCAATAGTTGGAATACTACTAATATTCGTTGTAATAGTAGTACTAGTACCTTGTATTCAAGTATACATGGGAACATTCCTATTCTCAGCAGCAGGAGTATAATGCGTACAATCGTACAATCCGGGTACAATCCGGGGACGGAGCAAAAAATGTACATTCCAAATTTGATAAATATAAAAATAATACTTTAATATTTTATAAAACATCAACACGTTGTGCTTGGTCGGGGCTCCTAACGGCCCCATCAAAGGCGCACTGCCGGTTTTGTTTTAAAAATATTAAAGTATATTTTTTTAAGATGTACAGAATGGGGACGGAGAAAAAAATGTACATTTCAAATTTAATAAATGTAAAAATAGTATTTTAATATTTTTTAGAAGAAAAATGCAAAATTGTACATTTTTTGCTCCGTCCCCGAAATGTACAGAAATGTACAGATTGTTTTTTTTTATGTTATGTGTTAATATTGTTTTGAGCAAAAACAAAAGAACATAAAAAACAAAAGAATATAAAAAAACAAAAACAAGAACGGAACAAATAAACAAAAATAAGAACAAACCAAAAATAAAATAAAAACAAAAACGTAACAAAATAATAAAGTAAGACAAAATATAGAATGTAGGAGTGCACAAGAATATGAAAATTGGTATTGATTTAGGTGGAAGCCATGTTGCTATTGGCTTAGTGGACGATAATTATGAGATTATTGAGAAAAGAACGTATTATATGAATGATAATAATAAGAAGAAGGTGAGCTTAGAGGATTATATAGTTAATTCTATTGTTCATGGTATTAATGAAATTTTAGAAAGTACAAAATATAAGTTGAGCCAAATTGAAAGTATTGGTATTGCAACTCCGGGAAATCCAAGTGCTGGATGTATAAAAAATGTTGTAAATTTAGGAATAAAGAACTTTAATATTACACAAAAATTAAAAGAGGCATTTGGAAGTTTAGGTAGTAAAGAGCTAATGATAAATTTGAAGAATGATGGAAAATGTGCTGCATTGGCCGAAAAATTCAAAGGCTCTTTGAAGGAATATGATGATTGCGTATTTTTATGTATAGGAACAGGCATTGGTGGAGCTGCTTTTATTGGTGGAAAGTTTATAAAACCAATTCGTAATGCAGGATTCGAGTTTGGACACATGGTAATTAGAAAAGATGGGGAACAATGCAACTGTGGCAACAAAGGATGTTTTGAGGCGTATTGTTCAAAAAGAAAGTTTAAGGCTCAAATGCAAGAGATACTTGGAATTAATGACTACATAGGAGCAGCGGATTTAACCAAAGCAATAGAAGAAAAGATGGATAATGAAAAAGTAAAAAAATTATTAGAAGAATATGTTGATAATCTTGCACTCGGAATAGCAAATATAATAAATATATTAGAACCAGAAGCAATAAGCATAGGCGGAAGCATGTCGCACTATGAAAAATTAATATTCAGCAGACTAAGAGAGAAAATTTACAATGGTGAATATTTATTTAATAAAGAAAATCCTCCTAAAATATTAACTGCACAAGCTGGAAATGATGCTGGAATAATAGGTGCAACTTTAATTTGAAGATTACTATAAATTAATTTAAGTATAGAGATTAATGTTCACAAAATAGAAAGGAAAAAACAATGAATGTATATGACGAAACACAATTTATATTACATAAATATAAGATACAAGCTAACAAAAGCTTAGGACAAAACTTCCTAGTAAACGATAATGTAATAGATGAAATAATTAGAGGTTCCAATATAGATAAACAAGATTTAATAATAGAAATTGGTCCTGGGCTTGGTGTACTAACAAATAGACTGCTGCAAGAGTCAAACAATGTTGTAGCAGTTGAGCTGGATAAGAGAATGGTAAATATATTAAAAGATAGATTTGCTCAAAATATTAATGACCAAGCGGAGAGCAAGCTAGAGATAATAAACGAGGATATATTAAAAATAAATCTAAATCAATTAATAGCAGAAAAAAGAAAAAAACAAGAAATAAAACAGGTGAAAATAGTTGCAAATTTGCCTTATTACATTAGCACACCTATAATAATGAAACTATTAGAAAACAGACTAGACATAGACGAGATAATTGTAATGGTACAAAAAGAAGTTGCCGAAAGACTAATAGCCAAAACAGGGACAAGACTTGCGGGAGCAATAACATATGCGGTAGAGTACTATTCTGAAGCAACAAGCCTAATAAAAGTGCCTAAAGAATCATTTGTGCCAAGCCCAAAAGTTGAGTCTGAAGTAATAAAGTTAAAAGTTAGAAAAGACGAAAAAATACATGTGGAAAACGAGAAACTATTATTCAATATAATTTCAAAAAGCTTTATGCAACGCAGAAAAACACTAAGCAATGCTTTACTGAATAACAACATAATGAAAAATAAAGATGATGTGAAAAAAATGTGGACAGAGCTTGGAATGGACGAGAACGTGAGGGGAGAAAGCTTAACATTAGAACAATTCGGAAAAATTACAGATTATATTGAAAATATTAATAAAAAAAGAAATACACCTCTTTAAATCTATTATAAAAGATGATATAATATTTATACGATTATGAGATTTAAAGAAAGGAAAAGCATGAATCAGATTTTAGTTACTGAAAAATTATATATAACACCAGAAATAAAACGCAAAAAAAGAATGTATAAAATAAGATTTTTTATGTCTGTTTTCCTTATTTGTGTTTTATTTTCGTACTATATTTATGCCGAAAATGATAGGAACAAAAGTGAAGAAGTTGCACATGAGATTTTAGGTCAATTGGAAAATGTAACAAATAGTGAGAGCGACAGTACGACAAAAAACATTGTAAATGATGTTTTAATAATAGCACTTGATGAGCAAGAGTCGAATGATGCAGACGAAGAGGTTCAAAATGAAGAAGCAAATAATAATAATAATGCACAAGAAGAACCAGAAGCGACATACACCACAAAAGATGGTGAATCGTACACTACAGAATCAATTTTAACAATACCCGGCATCGGAATTAGCTATCCAGTTCTTTCAGAAACATCGGAAGAATTATTGAAAATTTCATTAAATAAATATTGGGGACATGGTCCAAATCAAGTAGGAAATTACTGTATAGTAGGACACAATTATGCAAATGGAAAACTATTTGGAAAGCTAAACCAAATGGAAATAGGAGATATAGCAACCCTAAAAGATGTTAAAACAGGCAAAACAGTCACATATGAGGCATACAATAAATACATTGTAGACCCAACAGACGTAAGTTGCACCAGTCAGCTTACAAATGGCAAAAGAGAAATGACATTAATAACATGTAAAAATTATGGAACACAAAGACTAATAATAAAATGTAGAGAAGTGTAAGCAAAAATATTGACTTTTATATTTTAATTAAATATAATGTAAGAAGAATTAACGAAGGAGGAAGTAAACATGGCTAAGAAAAATGAAGAAGTAAAGACAATAGTATGGGTATTTTGGATTATGCTAGCAATAATTGGTGTTTGTATGCTATTTGCTGGAATACAAAGTAGCATCATGGGCGATAGCTTAGTAACATCAATAATGTTAATAATAGTCGGAACAATCTTGCTATTCATCGGATTAATAATGGTAATTGGTAAAGCTAACATAATTGCTAATGATTTAGAATTACCAACAAAAAAAGAAGAAAAGAAATAATCAAATATAATAATCGTTGTAAAAGCAACGGTTATTTTTTTTCCACTTTCATATTCAAAATAATATTGTTATACATAATATATATGTATGCAAAAAAGAAATGCATATAAAAATGAAAAATTGGAAAAATAAATTCAATATTACAATTATATTACAAATAAGTAAAATACTTGTACTACACGTAATTTATTATGTATAATATTGGTATAAAATAGAGAGGGGGAACATCAATTTACTTTTCTGTAAAATTGATAAAACAGAAGATGATGAAAAAAATAATGAAGAAAGAGACAAATGGAATAACCCTAATTGCTCTAGTAGTAACAATAGTTGTCTTATTAATACTAGCAGGCGTAAGCATTAACATGGTGCTAGGACAGAATGGAATTGTTACAAAGTCGAAAGATGCAAGAGACAAAACAGAACAAGCAAAGCAAAATGATTTAGCAAGCATGGATCAAGTTGTTAAAGACATGGATGACATACTAAATGACAACGGAACATCTGGAGGAGATGACACACCAACAGAAACAAAAACACTTTTAGAAGCATTCAATGCAGGAAAATTAAAAATAGGAGATTACGTAGAATACAAACCAACTGCTGGACAAACATACACGAGTACAACAAATGAAAATGGCTGGGCAGACCAGACATACACAGTAGATACAACTACAACATGGAGAGTGCTTGGCCTAAGTGATGATAAAAGTCAAGTATTATTAGCATCAGGAAGCCCAATAAAAAAGAATATGGATATGACATCTGAAAACGACTGGGACAAGGATCCATACCTATATATGAAAGGTG
>UMEP01028426.1_pt1 | contig 17096 bp, 20 predicted proteins | sample 1964771 | NCBI WGS metagenome assembly UMEP01 (sample SAMEA4836022, study PRJEB28245) | human gut metagenome | biome: gut microbiome; material: fecal sample | place: Denmark | collected 2008 | reverse complement strand
TACGATATATTTCAAAAGGCGAACATTTTGATTATAATGGAGCGGTTGAATTGATGAGAGAGTGTCAGGAAAAATATAGTGATAATATTAATAAGTGTATTGATTTGTTTTTAAAAAAATGCTATTCTGTTGGCATACAGAGAGGGTAATATTGAGGCAGGAGGTGTTTCAATGGATGGTATATTAGATGGAAAACCGGGAATGACAATTGATGAATTGATTGCATTATTGGAAAAAGGACCAATAAAGGCAGAAAGCAATAATGAAGATAAAGCAGAAATAAAAGAAAACAAGTAACAGCCACCAGTCAAAAGATTGGTGGTATTTTTATACCCAATTTTAAGAAAGCGAGGACAAGACAGTATGAAAAAACTATTTATTAGCCAGCCTATGGCAGGTAAAACAGACGAGGAAATAAAAGAAACAAGGAAAAAGGCAATAGAATATGCAGAGCTGCTATTAGGTGAGAAAGTAGAAGTTATAGAGTCTTTTTTTGAAGGAGCACCAGCAGAAGCTAAGCCATTGTGGTTTTTAGGAAAATCAATAGAACTTCTATCACAGGCTGATGTTGTATATTTTGTTAAAGGCTGGGATAAGGCTAGAGGTTGTAAAATAGAACATCAGTGTGCAGTAGTATATGATATTAAGAGAATTGAAGATTAGATTGAATAAACAGCCATAGAGCTGTTATTTTTATACATAAGTTGCACCGGTGCAACAGAATAATGATGTAAACAAACACGTATGGCAAACGCTGTGGGTGTTATTTTTATGCCCAAAACTTAATGGCACTAAACTTTAGGAAAATGCCGACGGGCGGTAAACGGAAAGGAGACAGGTATGAGAAAGACATTACCTATTAATCTACAGTTCTTCGCTGAGGGCGGAGATGGTAACGGCGACCAGAACGCTGGAAGTAACAATAATGGACAGGCAGGACAGCAGGGTGGTCAGAATAATCAGCAGGCGGCTGGAATTGACTATGACAAAATACAGAGCATGTTAGACACCGCAACTGCCAGGAAAGAAAATGCTGTGCTTAAAAGCTATTTCCAGCAGCAGGGACTATCCGAGGAGGAAGTAAGCCAGGCTATTGCAACATTTAAGCAGAATAAACAGCAGCAGGTAGAACAGCAGCAGAACGCTAATGCTAATCTTCAGAATGAAGTAACAACAGCGCAGAAAGATGCTGAACAGGCTCGTATAGAGCTTGCGGCTACACAGGTAGCAATGACACTTGGTATTAATGCCAAGACACTTCCATATGTGCTTAAGATGGCTGATTTCAGCAAGGCAAAGGGCACAGATGGAAAGATATCAGAGGACAATGTTAAAGCTGCACTTGAACAGGTTCTAAAGGATGTACCTGCACTTAAGCCAAGCACAGAGAACAATGAGGGATTCCAGATTGGCGCAGGGCAGCAAAATAATGGACAGCAGTCTTCTGCAGGTAGCAATGTAAATGTTCCTACAAAGAGATGGAATAGATTCAATTAAGAAAGGTTAAAAAGGTAAAATAATATGCCAAATTTAAATTATGCAGAACAGTGGAGTCCTGAATTATTAGCAATTCTTATTCAGGGCACACTTACATCACCATTTATCACAAACAATGTCAGATGGTTAGATGCCAAAACCTTCCATTTTACACAGATGAGTGTAAGTGGTTATAAGAACCATAAGAGATCAGGTGGATGGAACACAGGGGAATATAACCAGAAAGATGTTCCTTACACAGTAACACATGACAGAGATGTACAGTTTATGGTTGATAAGGCAGATGTTGATGAAACAAATCAGACAGCATCTATTCAGAATATTTCACACATATTTGAACAGACACAGGTAGTACCAGAGACAGATGCATTATTTTTCAGTAAGGTAGCACAGGCTGCACAGAAGACAGAATTATATCATACTGAAACAGCTTCCACAGAATATACATCAGAGAATGTATTTGCTAAGCTTAAGCATATTCTGGCAGCAGGCAAGCTTAGAAGATATAAGGCAAATGGAAGTCTCATTATGTATGTATCTTCTGACATTATGGATAAGCTTGAGGTATCAAAGGAATTTACACGTAAGATTGAAATGACACAGATTGCAGAAGGTGGTCTTGGCATTGAAACACGTGTAACTGATATTGATGGTGTGACACTTATGGAAGTTGTGGATGATGAAAGATTCTATGACAGATTCGATTGGGATGTTGCAGAGGGCGGCTTTGCTCCGCTTAAGTCAAAGTATACCATAACAACTGATACAGATGTGGTAGAAGGAAAGACATACTACACTAAGAGCGACAGCGCTTATACAGTTGTGGCAAAGCCTACAAAGACTAATATAGCCACATATTATGAAAAGACTGTTCAGGGTTCACGCAAGATTAATGTACTTGTTGCATGTGGACAGACCTGTAAGACAGTACCTAAGATTTCATCTATTTATTTCTTCGCACCAGGAGCACATACAGAAGGAGACGGATATCTTTATCAGAATCGTCAGTTAAGTGATACATTTGTATTCCCTAATGGCAAGGATGGTAAGGTTGATTCTGTATTCGTTGATGTAGATCCTGCAGAAGAGATTGCAGAGTGAGCCTATGGTATATGCAAGTAAAGAGCAATATCTAAGCGAACATAATACTATTCCAGAAGAACAGATTGAGAAGAGATTAAAACAGGCGAGCCGTCATATCGACTCGCTTACTTTTAATCGTATAACTTCAAGAGGTTTTGATAATCTGACAGAGTTCCAGCAGGCAATAATAATTGATGTATGCTGTGATATGGCTGATTTTGAGTATGAGAACGAGGATATGATTAATTGTGTTCTACAGAATTATGCTATTAATGGTGTGTCTATGCAGTTTGGCAGCAGTTGGAATGTGCTTGTACAGAATGGCATTGCTGTAAAGCGTGATACATACCAGACATTATGTCAGACAGGCTTCTGCTGCTTAAGTCTGGGGGTGTGAGCATGAAATATCCTTGTTTAGTATTAAAGCAGTTCTGTAAAACAGAAGCACATATTGAGATAGAGCAGGAAGGCAGAAATGTCTATGGAGAGCCTCTTGAACCTGTTATATGGGATGGCTTATGCAACTATCAGGATAGTGGAAAGACAGTATTAACGGCAGAAAAGGTTCTTATACAACTTGAAGGCTGTGCTTTGATACCTGGAGATATTGCACCAGAGATGTCTCTTATAACCCAAGGAGATATAATTGTATCAGGTGAAAAAAGGCATATATATAAAGGCACAAAATGCCGCAATCCTGATGGAACAGTTAATTATACAAGATTGGACGTGATGTAATGGCGAAGAATGTTAAGTCAACAGTTAAGCTTAATATGCCTATGGTAAGGAAGCTTACGGCAGCAGCACAAGTGTCATTAGTACAGACAGCAGAAGCAATACATACGAATGTAGTTCAAAGTCAGGTAATGCCTAGAGATACAGGTGCATTACAGAATGAGAGCACATTTGTATACACACAGGATATTGCTAATGGCAAGGTAGAACTTATATCAAGTACACCATATGTAAGAAGGCTATATTATCATCCAGAATATAACTTCCATCAATCGCCTTGGGTAGACGATAAAGGTAAAAGGCATGAGGGTAATGCCAATGCTAAGGGCAGGTGGCTTGATGATTATCTTAAGGGTGGTAAGAAGAGAAACTTTGCTAAGGATACATTTTCAAAGTTGTATAAAAAGAATGCGGGGTTATGATGTTAGGAATAGGTGATGTAAGAGATTATATAGCAGGTCTTGGTATTGCAGACAATACTAACGTGTATTGCGGAAAATTAGACGACAAAAAGAATAAGAGCATAGGTGTTTACAATAATAACAAGCAAAGACCTGTGCAGATGGCGGTAGGCGGCTTAAATAACAGCTCCTATCGTGTTAAGTCTGTAAGCATATTGGTTCATTGGAACACGAGTGTAAGAGATACAGAGAAGACCGCAGAACAGCTCTACATTATGCTTAGGGATATGAACCATATTACAATCAACGATACTAAAGTGTTCTTCACTAAAATGCTGGTTGATGAGCCTGTTGATGTAGGGACAGATGATAAAGGTATCTTTGAGAGTGTAATAGAATTAGATATTTATTATGAAAGGTAGGTAAAAGTATGGCACAGAATACTAAATTAGCCGGATATAATGCAGGAGCAACACCGCTTACGGGCGTTAATCCGGTGCATACAATTCAGTTTGGAGTATGTATAACAGGAAGAAAGAGCGCAGATACACCGGAAACAGTAGAAACAAAGGTTGTAAAGGATGCAGAGAGTTTAAGCATATCTGTAGATGGAACAATTGAAGAATGGAATCCAATGGACCAGGCAGGTTGGACAAGAAGACTTACAACAGGCAAATCACTTGGTATGACTATGGGCGGCAAGCGCAATTATGGTGATGAAGGTAATGATTATATTGCAAGTCTGGCTTTAAAGACAGGACAGGAATGTAATACCTGGGTTTCAATTATTTTCCCAAACCTTGACCAGCTTCTTATCCCAGCAGTTATAAATGTAACTTCCCTTGGAGGAGACTCAACAAGTATTGATGCACTTGAATGGGAAGCACAGAGTGATGGAAAACCGACATATATTCCATATACAGAATAAAAAAGAAAGAGAGAATTTGAATAATGGCAAAGACAGATTTTAAAGTAATAGACATATCAATGAAGATTACAAACCAGTTACCTATGGTTCGTATTACTGATGACTTAGTGGTAACTGTGAATAACAGAAAGAACACAATTCTTAATGTACAGGCTATGGCTGCTGAGGCTGAAAAGAAGAAAGATAGTGACAACGGAATGGGATTTATAACAAAGGCTCTTGAAATGCTTATTGGCAAAGAGGCAGCAGATAAGATTGAGGCTATGGACTTACCGCTTCCAGAATATAAGGAAATGTATAATGCAATAATGGGTGTTGCCACAGGCACATATGGAGAGGAGAATACACCCTCATAGTGAAATATATTACGACATATATGATGACTGGGAATTGATAGAGTCGAGCTTCCTGTCACAGTATGGCATACGATTGCGGACGGAGGATGATATGTCCTGGTCTGAATTCTGTTCTTTATTATCAGGAATAATGCCTGAAACACCACTTGGAAGAGTAGTAAGTATAAGGGCAGAGAAAGACATTAAAGTTATCAATAGCTTTACTAAGGAACAGAAAAAGATACATGATGACTGGCTTCTGAAGCGTAATAGGAAAATGGTGGGAACACCACAGTATATAGAATATTGGACACGATTACAACGAGATTTTAAGGCTGCTTACTCAAAGAAGTAGGCAGTCTTTTTTCGTGCCGGAAAGGAGGGGGAATGTCAGATACAGTAGGACAGATAGCTCTGGAGCTTGGTATAGATAGTTCACAGATAATTAACCAGCTTACAGGAGCTTCCAATAAGGCGGCTAAGCAAGCTACAAGCATATTTAGTGGTTTTGGTAAGAAGATAGCTGCAGGACTAAGTATAGCTGCAGTTACTAAGTTTACGAAAGATTGCATAGAAGTAGGTTCTAATGTAACAGAAGTACAGAATGTCGTAGATACAGCATTTAAGGACTTAAGCTGGCAGGCAGACCAGTGGGCTTCCAATGCTATGACTAACTTTGGCTTATCGGAATTATCGGCCAAGAAGTATATGGGTGTGTTTGGCCAGATGAGTAATGCTATGGGTATTACAGGTAAGGCGGCATTGGATATGGCTGAAAATGTTACAGGATTAACCGGTGATGTTGCATCATTTTATAATCTTGGAACGGACGAAGCATATACAAAGCTGAAATCTATCTGGACTGGTGAGACTGAAACACTCAAGGACTTGGGTGTGATTATGACTCAGACCAACTTAGACCAGCATGCTCTTAATAATGGCTTTGGTAAAACTACAGCCAAGATGACAGAGCAGGAAAAAGTAATGCTGCGTTATCAGTACGTTACAAGTGCTTTGTCCAATGCCACAGGAGACTTTGTTAAAACACAGGATTCCTGGGCGAATCAGACAAGAATACTTACATTAAGGTTTCAGCAGTTAAAGGCTAGCCTTGGTAAAGGCTTCATAGCATTGTTTACACCTATTCTGCGTGGATTTAATAGTCTGCTTGCAGGACTGCAGAAAGTGGCAGATGGATTTGCTAACTTTGTACAGTTGCTAACAGGGGCAGATATATCAGCCTCTATGGGTTCGATAAGTTCGGATATAGCAGGGATTGGAGCAGATGCAGGCAGTGCAGCAGACAATGTAAGTGATATTGGAAGTGCTGCTAAGAAGACAGCCAAAGATATAGAAAAATCACTCGCAGGTTTCGACCAGATTAATAAACTTACAGAGCTAACAGATGATAGCAGTTTGTCTGGTTCATCAGGTACTGGCACAGCATCGGGTTCAGTATCCGGAATGGATACTAATGTATCTAATGAAATTGGAAAAGCGGGAGATGAACTTAACAAGTTCAAGCGGATAATAGAAGATATTGCTACAACATTCAAGGAAGGCTTTAAAAAAGGTTTAGGTACTGACTTTGAGAAAAGCATCAAGAGACAGCGAAAACTACTTTTAAGCATTAAAGATAGTCTTATAGATATATTTACAGATAGAAATGTAGTTGCTTCTGCGAAGAATTACTTTGACAGCATAGTAATGAATGCGGGTAGAATAACAGGATCTTTTGTAAATATTGGTGCTTCAATAAGTGGGAATCTGTTAGGTGGAATAGATAAATATTTATCATCCAATAAGGATTTTATTAAGATAAGATTATCTGAAATGTTTGATGCGAGGGCTGTATTGTGGAATAAGATTGGTGATTTTTCAGAGTTCCTTTCACAAATATCTGAAATATTCAGGGGCGATGCAGCACAGAGAATATCTGCTGATTTGATAGCAATTTTTGTTAATCCATTTATCACAATAGTGTCACTGTGTAACCAATTCGTGGCAGATTTGATTTCAACGCTTGTAGATCCGATTGTAGAAAATACAGATAAAATCAAGCAGGCATTTGAATCAACGTTGGAACCTATTAGGAATGTATTAGATGAGATAACGGCTGTAATTGAAGAAACCTGTAATAAAGCTGTACAGATGTATGATGAGCATATCTCACCATTATTTGACACTGTAAAAACAGGTCTTAGTGATACATTTGGCAAGCTGTTAGATGTATATAATACATATTTCGTTCCAGTACTTAACAACATAGCTGACAAACTGAAAGAAATATGGAGCTCACACATTGAACCTTTGATGACAAAGGTAATTGACATTATAGGCCACGTTGCAGATGTTATTAAAGCATTGTGGGAAAACATATTAAAACCGGTTATCGACTGGATAATAACCAATGTTATTCCAAAATTAGCACCTGTAATGGACTGGATATCAGATATTGCAACGGAAAAGTTTGGAAATGTAATGGATATTATCAAGGATGTATTATCAGTCTTTGATGATGTATTGGTATTCGTGAAAGATGTCTTTAGCGGCAACTGGTCGGATTCGTGGAATGATATTGTTAATACATTTGGCGATATATTCTCAATGATAGCAGATATAGCCAAAGGACCTATTAATATGGTAATCGGACTTATAAATGGTATGCTTGACGGATTAGAAAGTGGTATTAACTGGATGGTTCGTAAGGTAAATAGTTTGAGTTTTGATGTGCCTGACTGGATACCGGTTATAGGTGGTGACCATTTCGGGTTTGATTTACCGGAAGTTGGTTTTGGCAGCATTCCATACCTTGCACAAGGTGGATATGTAAAGCCAAACACACCACAGCTTGCAATGATTGGTGATAATAAACACCAGGGAGAAGTTGTAGCACCAGAGGATAAGCTTATCGATATGGCACAGAAGGCAGCAGCTATGGCATCAAGTGCTGAATTGTTGTCTGAGGCTATAAGTATTCTTAAGCAGATACTTAAAGTGTTGGAAACATTAGATCTTGATATACAGCTTGATGGAAAGAGTCTTAAGAAATATGTAGTTGATAAGATAAATGAACATACAAAGCAGACAGGAAAATGTGAGATTATTACATAAGGATGTGATGAATTGATATTACAGTGTGATGGACAGGAGCTCCCGGCTCCTGTGTCCATCAAAGTGGATGATGAGATAATATGGTCTTCTTCAACTGGACGTGCACTTGACGGAACAATGTTAGGTGATGTAGTTGCAAAGAAGAAGACATTATCTATTAGTTGGGGAGTGTTGCAGGAAGATGAAATGATATTTATTAAGAGTAAGCTTGTTGCAGGGTTCTTTCCTATAACATTCCACGATGATGGACAGGATATAACAATAACAAGTTACAGAGGCACACTAAGCAAAGACGTAATAGGAAAGTTAGATGATGGCATTTTCTATTACAGAAGTGCAAGTGTGTCGATTATTCAGCAGTAAGGAGAGCATATGAAACAGACATTAAAGGTTAGTGATATAAGAAACAAGGCAGTAGAGTTACAGGGGATTAACGGACATTTTCCTGTAAAGCTTAATTATGCTATTGCAAAGAATTTAAAGGAGCTTATAGCAGAGTGTGAAACTGCAGCAGCACAGAATCAGAAAGTCCTTGATGAGAAGGCATCCAAGGATAAGAATGGGGCGTATGTATTTAAAGATAATGAGATAGAATTTCCAGATGAGAAAACAAAGGAGGAAGCGATTAAGGAGCTTAATGATATTTCTAATCTTGAGATAGAAGTTGAGATTATGATGGTACCAATGAGTGTACTTGAAATGTGTGATACAGAGAAGTACGATACACCAACATCAAAGGAAATGGCAGCATTAGAATTTATGATAGGAGAATAGCCTATGTATAACAATATAACAGATGCATTTAAAACGATGATAAGAAGTCCGTCAAGAACATTCAGAGGCAGGCTTAAGATAAATGACAAGTGGATATATGCTAACTTTAAAAAGTTGAACTATGAAACATCAAGCAGTAGTGAAGAATACCTGCAGTTAGGATCTGCAGTATCGGCAAAGATTGAACTTAGTATTAAGAGAATAGATGAGCTGTTTGAGAATACAGAGATACCAATAGAGATAGGATTGAAGCTGCCAAGTGGAAAGTATGAGTATATTCCAGTTGGCTTTTTTACTGCTGAACATCCAACAAATGACCAGACAGCAACGACATTTACAGCATATGACAGAATGATGAAAACAACAGGGTTATATGTATCTAATCTAACATATCCTGCAAGTGCTGTATCTGTTCTGAATGAGATAAGCGCCGGCTGTGGTGTTCCTGTGGATGTAAGTAATATAGATTCTTCGATAATGATATCAACAAAGCCTGCGGGATATACATACAGGGAAATGATAGGATATATCGCTTCTATGGCAGGTGGCTTTGCATGTGTTGATAGAACAGGAACTATTGTTATTAAGTGGTATTTAGATGTGGATTATAAGCTGGATGTGACAAGGATAATGAGCTTTGAGAAAGATGAAAGCAATTATAATCTGGAAAAGTTATCATGTAATGTTGATAACTCTACAACTTTAACATCTGGCGGTGGAACACTTGGTGTTACATTTGATAATCCATTTATGACACAGGACAGGCTTGATAATATCTTTAAGAAGCTTAGTGGTTTCAGTTACAGAGGTGCATCTGTTAAGACATTAGGAGATGTTCGACTGGATCCGTGGGATATGATTACTGTGGAAGATGGTGAAGATACCTACAAGGTGCCTGTGATGAACATCCAGCAGGAATATGATGGTGGTCTTACTATGACTATAACATCTTATGGCAAGACACAGACAGAGCAGGAAGTTGACTTTAAAGGACCGACAACACAGCAGAATGAGAGAATATATTCTGATTTGATATTGGCAAAGGAGCTTATAGCTAAGAAAGTTGATGCAGAATGGGTTAAGGCTAATACAGTACAGGCAGAAACGATTGTATCTATTAACAATGACTTGGAGAATATCCGGAACAATTATCTTAAGTCGAACGTGGCAGAGATTACATATGCAACGATTGAGAGTCTTAAATCGCTTAGTGGTGAATTTGCAGATTTAAAGGCAACTGACTTTGAAGCGATAAAAGCAAGTGTTAAGGACCTGAATGTTGATGTAGAAAAGGTGAATACACTTCTGTTTGGTTCTGCCACCGGCACAACTATAACAACTGATTTTGCTAATTCGGTGGTATCTGTAATCGGTAATGCACAGATAACAAGTGCAATGATTAAAGACCTGGCATTTGATAAGCTTACTGGCATAGACATTAATACAACAGTAATGAATGTGCATAGTGAGGATGGCAAGTCTATCTGGAAGGATAATACTATTCAGATAAGCGATAAGGAACGTGTGCGAATACAGCTAGGTAAGGATGCATCAGGTGATTATAACATCTATATCTGGGATAAAGACGGAAATCTGATGTTTGACCCGTTGTATGGCGTTCAAGAGGCTGGCATTAAGAAAGCAATTATCAGAAATGATATGGTATCTGATAATGCCGCCATATCCGGAAAGAAGCTGGATATAGATAGTGTATTTAGTGTTATGAATGCAGATAAGAGCAATACTTTTAATGCAAGTAAGATACACGTAGATACAACAGACCAGACATTGGAGAGTACATTTCAGACTATTAATAATTATGTTAGCGGGGGTTCTGAGGCATGGGGCTCGGCTATGCTGCAGGCTAAGACATTCATAGAGCATAAGTTATGGTGGACGGATATTGATGAGGAAGGCAATTCTGTAAAAAGCAAGTTTAATGATGTTAAGACAACATTAGACAGCTTTAAGATAGATATGTCGGACGTTACTAAGCAGCTAAGCGGTACATTTGAGATATATGATGTTACAGGGACTCCTAACTTGGACAATTATCCGGCAACAGAATTCTTTGTGCCGGTATATCCGGCAGAAGACTGGTATCCTCTTGAAACAGATACGTGGCAGTACACACAGGAAGAGTATGCTAAGCACGCTGGAGCTATTGCTTGTATGAAAAGTGCAGGCAGGTATTGGAAGTTCCTCAGACAGTCGAATGGCAAATACGGCTGGACGGAAATATCTTCAAGTGAGACAGCTTATATGCTTAATAAGCATACAGCTTTTCAGGTTGCTATTGATGGAATTACGTCAGAGGTAAGCAGGGTTAAGGTTGATATCAGAGATAATTATTCAACAACTACTCAGATGATTAGCAGAATCGTTCAGGAGATTAAGGATGATAAATCAACAATAAGCTCTTCACTGCAGGCGACTTATGCAACACAGAAGTATGCTGATGATGCAGCCAATGCAGCAACATCTGGGGCTAATAATTATACTGATAATGTTCTTAAAACGTATTCGACAACCGCAGATATTATCCAGGCTATTTCACCTGGGAAAACAAGTATATCGGCGGCAGTAACTGCCAAGCTGGGGGATTATGCTACATCTGCAAGCCTTGAAGCATACATTAAGAAAGACCCAGCAACGGGCGAGCTTAAGTCTGCTATAGAAGCTATTGCAGACGATATAACTCTTAGTGCTAAAGGCTCAATCAATATTAAGGGAAATAAAAAAGTCAGTATTAGTGGTGACTCGTTTTCTCTCACTTCCACAAATACAACAATTTCAGAGGCAGGCGATATTGTCTGTCATAATTTTATTGCAGACTTTGGCAAAATTGGAAGTTGGAGTATAAGCGAAAGTAAGTTGGGAACAGTATATAGTCCAGATGATAATAAGTTATATATGATTGACTTAAGAGTTCCGGACGATATAACTCCTTATGTTATGTCAGTCATTCCTGGAACTAAAACAGAAGGATATAGCAAGCAACCAAACTACTATTTATCGCCAACAGGCTATTTATATGCAAAAAATGCAGATATTGGGGGAACTATTCGTGCAACACTAGGAAGTGTGGCTGGCTGGAGCATAAGCAGTTCATTGCACACTACTAAGAACGGATATATACCGCCAAACATTAAACAGTTAAATACAGTAAGGACAGCAATAAACAACAATTCAACTGGTAGCTTAGACAAGAGTTTATATGATTTTAATGGCGATGGTGCGATTGATTTGATAGATTTTGTAAAAATTAAACGTCTGATGGCAGGACTTGAAGAATTCAATACCTCAACTTCACCTATCGCTAAAGCAAGTTCAATTACGGCTAAAATAGATCCGAGCAATGCTAGTAGAATAATAGATATTTCAGCCACAGATATGTGGGGATATTTAAGGCACACGTATTTAGGAATTGACGGATTAAAAACTGAAAAGGTTGTTGTAACTTTTGGTGACACAAATTCGACAGCGGAAACCAAGACCATTATATATCCAGACAGAATAGAATTTACTAAAAACGGCAATTCAACTTGTAGGATTGAAAGCGATGGGAATAATATTAATATTTACAACCCAAATGGGCAAAGAGTATCATTTCAATCCGATGGTAACTTAGTTACTTATGATTCAAGTGGAACAGCCTATTGGGCAAGCGGAACACCATAACAATTAAGGGCATCTTCGGATGTCCTTTTTTAGTAGAAAGGAGACAATTATGAATTTTATAGAATATGTTAAACAGATATGGAAAAATGGACCAAGTGGAAGTACTCCCTGGAGTGCTGCAAGGCTGAATCATATTGAGGATGGAATTAAGAATAATAATGATATGATAAGAGAGTTAAGCGGCAATATAACAACAACGCGTGAAAATGTTATCATAACGTATGCATCCGCTTTAGCACTGGTAAATATAATGCCGAATAAATTAATTAATACTGTAGCAATTAGGGCTGGAAATTGGACAACGATTGCCACTTTGCCCGAAAATTATAGACCAAGCAAAGTAATAAAATTTCCCGTTGCAGTATATAATCCAGAAGCGTTTGTAGCATATGGACAATTAACACCTGCTGGTGCGTTGCAGATTTATAGCAAAACGGAAATTAAAGTAAATCAAGGACAAACATATTACAATTTCACTTATTTTATTTAAGTATCAAGTAAATTATGCCTGTTAATCATACATTTTGCACCTTAAAAGGTGCTTTTTTATTATCAATAATTTGCTCTTTTAGAGCTGATTATAAATATTATCCAAGGAGGACAAAGACATATTAGAAATGACAAAGAAAATTATCCTGTCGGGCACAATCAAAACCGGTACAGGAACAGACAGCAAGCAGGTTATGTATTGCAATTCTTCATTATCAGAAGATGGAGGAATTAGCATTACAAAGACTATTCAGAGTTCGTCTGTGTATTACGCAGATAAGGCAGCTTATGATGAAGAGATCACAGCATTTGATAATAAGTTTGATGAGCTTGTTAGAACTGCATACGTAGAGAAAGAGGAAACGGCAAAAGCAGATGATATGAAGCAGGAAACAGAAGACAACAAGGAGGATAAGTAATATGGATAGAATTAAAGCAATAGTAGTTGCAATCGGTAGCTTATTAATGAGTGCATTAGGTGTGTTAGCGGTACCGGTGCTGCTTCTTGTAACGTGTAATTTCATTGATTATATAACAGGCCTTATAGCTTCAAAATTCAGAAATCAGGAAATTGATAGTTACAAGGGTATAAGAGGAATTGCAAAGAAAATATGTATGTGGCTTTTAGTGGGAGTTGGCGTAATAGTAGACCAGCTCCTTTCTTATTCTGCAGATGTTGCAGGAATAACATTACCATTTACATTTTTAGTAGCCTGTGTAGTGGCTATATGGCTCATATGCAATGAAATTATAAGCATATTAGAGAATATAAACGATATAGGTGTTACACTTCCACCATTCTTACAGCCTATTGTAAGCAATCTTAAGAGTCAGGTGGAAAAGAAAGCAGCCGTAGAAGATATTAATAATAATTCAGAAAAAGAAAGCGAGGAATAAGATTATGAAAAAAGGAATAGACATAAGCAGGCACCAGGGAGAACTTGATTTTGATTACATTGCAGCTAATTTTGACTACGTGATTATCCGCTGCGCCTATGGCAATGATTTAAGCGAAGACGACAGCGAATGCAGCCAGTGCGATAGCATGGCACAGACATATATAGATGAATGTGAAAAGAGAGGCATTCCATACGGATTATATATTTATCAGTATGCAGGAAACAATGATGAATCATTAAGTGAAGCTGCTCATATAAGAGAATGGTACAACAAGTGCAATCCAACAATGGGATTGTATCTTGATATCGAGGATGCAGACGGATACAAAACTAAACATGGCATTTATTATCATTATACACAGGAGCTTGCGATTACATGGCTTGATGCATTGTCTGACATAACAGCAAAAGGAATCTATGCAAGTCACAGTTGGTTGAATGATTATATGAACGTAGATGAGCTTATAGAACATGGCGCCCTCATCTGGGAAGCGCATTGGAATGATGATGGCAAGATATGCGAGGATAAATTCGCTATGTCGCAGGAGTCTAGTGACTACTATTTAAATGATGGCACAAGAGTAGATTATGACATAATGTATGATGAAGTCTTTGACAGACTTACAAAAGCGAATGAGTATGATCATAGGAATGATGATGTTGAAGATAACGATAATATGGATGAAGATAATAACGCCGGCGCTGATGAGACAGACATAGAGCAGTTGCAGTACCAGATAGGGGATTCCGTTGAGTATAATGCAATATATGCTTCATCAACATCAGAAGATGCACTTACACCATCAAGCGGATTCACAGGTGGAACGATAACAAGGGTTATTCCCTGGGCTTCCAATCCATATCTTATTGATGACGGAACAGGTTGGGTTAATGATGGATGTATTGTATCAGCAGGCGACAGTTCAGATGGTGAAAGTGACATATCTGATATAAAAGCTGGTGATAAGGTAAGAGTGCTTCTTAATGTTGATTATGATACAGATAGAGCATTTAATCTTTATTATGATGAATATGATGTTATCCAGGTTAATGGAGACAGAGCAGTTATCGGTATTGGCAATACAGTAACAAGTGCAATAGATGTACATAATATCGAAAGAATATAATGCTATTGTATATTTAAAAACACTATGATAATATACCTATATAAATAAGAAGGGAAACTGTATACCTTATTGAAGTATGGTCCACCATATTGACTGATTATCATAGCCGCCAGAGTAGGGTTCGTCTGTTTTATTTTAATAGGGTATTCAAGTCGTTTTTCATAATTCCACATATCAGCAGCCCTCCATTTCCCAAGGCATTGGAGTTGCTACCCACATCCAGTAATTGTCGTTGGAAATGTGTAATTTATCGAGAGGTCCATAATAATCTGCGTACTGTGTCATATAATCGCAGTATTTATCTTTAATCTGTGCATAATATTCAATTGCTTCAAGGTCATCGGGGTGAGTATCAAGGTAGAGATTGACTTCTGTTAGTACAAATCCCAGTTCATAAATATTCTGCATAAGCCCACGTTTGTCGGCTGTTAAAGTACAACTGGACTGTCGGGTTGGAGTGAGGGTACTGTTGGAATTGCCGCTGTTGCACAGATTGTTATTGTAATTGCGGTTGTTATTGCAGCTATTATTAGAATAGCCATTATTGCAATTCTGCTGGCAATTGCAGGAAGACCTCTGGTTCATAGATGGCTGGTTAGTCATATTATTCATACTCTGCCTCCTGCAAAAGGTTTGGATAATACAGGAAATAATGTTCCACATTTAAGGGCTTTGCAAGGGTCATACAAATCTCCCCATTTCTGCCACGGTACATAACACATAGCAATCGCCCACGTATTCTGTATTTTCATAATCGAAAAAACTCCATATATTAAACTTATTAGTATTATATGTGGAAAATGACTTGATGCTACTATATGTAATTATATTGAATTTGACATATAATATGAGATTAAATATAATATTTGCATAACCTAACGGTAACAAAAGTGATAATAGAGCTGGATATAATAGAATTCGGCTAATTGTAGATTGATAGAGATACATTAATTGTATGCGGCTATGCTATAGGAGTAATTTCTACTGATTGTAGATTAAAGAGGTTAGGTTGTTAAATAACACGAAAGTGTTATTTTTTTAATTTACAAATAAAATAACTTAACACCTCTTTACAAAAAATACAAAAGGCGTTATTGTAAAAATATAAATGGCACTATTGTAATAATCAGAAATAATATATTTTTAAGCAATTATATATTCATTAATATTTATTAAGAAATCAGAGGAGGTACATCAATGAACAAAGCAGCAGACAATTATACAGGCAGTAATTACGATGAATTTATAGCATTATCCAAAGTACAGAAGACTTTAAGAAATGAACTAAAGCCAACTCCATTTACAGCAGAACATATCAAGCAGAGGGGAATTATCTCAGAGGATGAATATAGAGCACAACAGAGTCTGGAGTTAAAGAAGATAGCTGATGAATATTATAGGAATTATATTACACACAAGTTAAATGACATCAATAATCTGGATTTTTATAATTTATTTGATGCAATAGAAGAAAAATATAAGAAGAATGATAAAGAAAACAGAGATAAGCTGGATTTGGTGGAAAAATCAAAGCGAGGAGAGATAGCTAAAATGTTATCAGCAGATGATAATTTTAAATCAATGTTTGAAGCCAAATTGATAACAAAGCTTCTTCCTGATTATGTGGAACGTAATTATACAGGTGAGGATAAGGAGAAAGCACTTGAAACACTTGCCCTTTTTAGAGGCTTTACTACATATTTTAAAGGTTATTTTAAAACAAGAAAGAATATGTTTAGTGGAGAAGGAGGGGCTTCTTCTATATGCCATAGAATTGTTAATGTTAATGCTTCGATATTTTACGATAATTTGAAGACATTTATGTGTATAAAGGAAAAAGCAGGAGATGAAATAGCGTTAATTGAAGAAGAATTAACAGAGAAGCTTGATGGCTGGAGGTTAGAGCATATCTTTTCCGGAGATTATTATAACGAAGTTCTGGCGCAGAAGGGGATAGATTACTACAATCAGATATGTGGAGATATTAATAAGCATATGAATTTGTACTGCCAGCAGAATAAGCTTAAAGCTAA
>UMEP01072033.1_pt1 | contig 17140 bp, 14 predicted proteins | sample 1964771 | NCBI WGS metagenome assembly UMEP01 (sample SAMEA4836022, study PRJEB28245) | human gut metagenome | biome: gut microbiome; material: fecal sample | place: Denmark | collected 2008 | reverse complement strand
GGTAGGCAGCCGTACGGTTAAGGTTAATGATGCGGCTGAAGTCCACGTTCGTGGAGCCGTCGTGCATGACGATGTATTCCTCACCAATCTGATGAAGCATGAATTCGGGTTTGATTTTCATATTCAATTATCCATTATCAATTATCCATTATCAATTATCCATTCTTATATTCTCCTAAATATCGCCAGCACCCATCGCCGTACGGGCGTGAGCCGCCGCCACCAGCGGGAGTAACGGAGCCAGACGGCACCGTCCGTGGGATACGTCCGTCCCTTGCGGATGACGGCGGTCAGCAGGCCGACGACGCGGCCGGTGTCTGTCCGCTCCGTCTGGTGCAGGTTGCCGTCGCCCAGCAGTGTCAGCTCGTCGCCCCGACGACACACGATGCGGTGGAGCACATAGCGATGGGCGTCCGTCAGGGCCAGTACCACGGCACCAGGTTGCAACTGGGCGTCGGTGCAAGGGCTCAGCACGACGCGGTCGCGGCGGTCAACGATGAACGGGTTCATGCTGTTGCCGCGCGCTGTCAGCGTCACCGTGTGCCCTTGGCGGATAAGCTCGGCCACCTCGGAGATGAGCAGGTCGTTGGGCAGGCTCTTCTTCATGACGGCTGACCTCCTCTGGCTTGAGTGACGGTCTGCATGCTGAGGCGTGCGGCGGCTTCGTCGGGCAGGCACTTCAGGTGGCAGATGGGGATGCGGGTGGCGATGCGCGTCACGGTGTCGATGATACCTTTATAGATGGCCGCGTCCTGTTTGAGGCACGAGCACGAGGGCAGCAAGGCGGCGAAGGCGTGCGTGGCCGTCAGGCGGCTGATGTCGTTGGCGGGCGCCTGCTCCAGGCGAACGAAGGCGCCGACGGGCACCGATTCGTTCAGATAGCAGGGCGTCTTGCCGCTCTAAGGTGTGCCATAGACGGTGGCTTCGCCCGTCTTGGGGTCGAGGGCCACCACGGGGTTGTCGTCGTTCAGCAGGCGGCTCCCTTCGATGTGCTTCAGCCAGAGGCGGGTGTGCGTGCTCTTGCCCGTGCCGCTCTTGCCCAGAAAAAGATAGCCACGCCCTTCGTAGCGGATGACAGAGGCGTGCACCATCAGCGTCCCCCGCTCGGCGGTAGCGAAGGTGTAGATCATCATCAGGAAGTTGTTCACCACGAACGGAGCCATCGGGTGCAGAGCCTCAGGCAGGTTGATGACGTTACGGCAGAAGCGATCGGTGCAGTCGGCATAGGCCTCGACGGCGAGGTTGTCCAGCGGAGCGATGCCGATCCGATAGCTTCCGTCGGCATGGCGGCGAAGGGTGCAACGGGCATTCTCCCATTCGAAGGAGACGGGTTGCGGGAAGGTGTCTTCGACGTCGGTGACGGCGGCAACCTCATTCGGACAGATGTCCACTTCGATGACTTCCGCAGCCTTCTCTCCCTCCTCCACCGAGAGGACGAACGGGGCGAACGAAGGCAACAAGGCGGACGGTTCCAACGGCTCGGCACCGCCGATGCGGAGAACGTGCGGCCCGACGCGATAGTAGGTATTTGTCTGATTCATTTACGCTTTGTTTAAGGCTTCAAAGATAAGCAGAATTGTTGATAATTAATAATTGATGGGCGAGAATTGTCCACAGTTCGCCGCGAATCGTTACCTTTGCAGGCTCAAACAAAAAAAGACATTGACTCTATGATATCTGTAGAAGGACTGAAAGTGGAATTCAACGCCACGCCCCTGTTCGAAGACGTGTCTTACGTCATCAACAAAAAAGACCGCATCGCCCTGGTGGGCAAGAACGGGGCGGGCAAATCGACCATGCTGAAGATACTGGCCGGATTGCAGCACCCCACGGCGGGTACGGTATCCATCCCCCGCGAGTGTACCATCGGCTATCTGCCTCAGGTGATGGTGCTGAGCGACGAGCGGACGGTGATGCAGGAAGCCGAGCTGGCTTTCGAACACATCTTCGAGATGCAGGCTGACATCGAGCGCATGAATCAGGAGCTGGCCGACCGTACCGACTACGAGAGCGAGGACTATCAGAAACTTATCGACCGCTTCACGCACGAGAACGACCGCTTTCTGATGATGGGCGGCACCAACTATCAGGCCGAGATAGAGCGTACGCTCCAGGGCCTAGGTTTCAGCCGTGCAGACTTCGACCGCCCCACGAGCGAGTTCTCCGGCGGATGGCGCATGCGCATCGAGCTGGCCAAGCTTCTGCTCCGCCGTCCCGACGTGCTCCTGCTGGACGAGCCTACCAACCACCTGGACATCGAGTCCATCCAGTGGCTGGAGAACTTCCTCGCCACGCGCGCTAACGCCGTGGTGCTTGTCAGCCACGACCGCGCCTTCCTGAACAACGTGACGACCCGCACCATCGAAATCTCCTGCGGACGCATCTACGACTACAAGGTGAAGTACGACGAGTTTGTCGTCCTGCGCAAGGAACGCCGTGAACAACAACTCCGTGCCTACGAGAACCAACAGAAGCAGATCGAGGACACTGAAGCCTTCATCGAGCGTTTCCGCTACAAGGCTACCAAGGCCGTGCAAGTGCAGAGTCGCATCAAGCAACTGGAGAAAATCGAACGCATCGAAGTGGACGAGGAAGACAACTCCGCCCTGCGCCTGAAGTTTGTCTGCTCCAGCCGTAGCGGAAATTATCCCGTCATCTGCGAAGATGTGGCGAAAGCCTATGGCGACCACGTAGTTTTCCACGACGTCAACCTCACCATCAACCGTGGCGAGAAGGTGGCCTTCGTGGGCAAGAACGGCGAAGGTAAGTCTACGCTGGTGAAGTGTATCATGGGCGAAATTTACGACTACACGGGCAAACTGACGCTGGGACACAACGTACAGATAGGCTACTTCGCGCAAAACCAAGCGCAACTGTTGGACGGCGAGCTGACGGTGTTCGACACCATCGACCGCGTGGCCGTGGGCGACATCCGTCTGAAGATACGCGACATCCTGGGTGCCTTCATGTTTGGCGGCGAGGCGTCGGACAAGAAGGTGAAGGTACTAAGCGGAGGCGAGCGCACCCGTCTGGCCATGATCAAGCTCTTGCTCGAGCCGGTGAACTTCCTCATCCTCGACGAGCCGACCAACCACCTGGACATGCGCTCCAAGGACGTGCTGAAGGAAGCCATCCGCGATTTCGACGGCACGGTGATTATCGTGAGCCACGACCGTGATTTTCTCGACGGGCTTGCGACTAAGGTCTATGAGTTCGGCGGCGGAGTGGTGAAGGAACACTTGGGAGGCATCTACGACTTCCTGAAGAAGAAGCAGATAGAAAACCTGAACGAATTGCAGAAAGCGCCCTCCCTGTCTGAGTCGCCCACAGGGGGAAAGAAGCAGTCGCCGGCGGAAACGCCTCAAACCTCGTCGGGCCGCCTGTCCTACGAAGAGCAGAAGGAACTGAACAAACGACTGAAGAAACTGGAGCGACGCGTAGCCGATTGTGAGGCCGAAATCGAACAGACAGAAGCCGCCATTGCCATCCTCGAGGAAAAGATGGCTACGCCTGAAGGAGCTTCGGACATGTCGCTCTACGAACAGCACCAGAAGTTGAAGCAGCAACTCGACCGCGTGATGGAAGAATGGGACGCCGCTTCGACCGAACTGGAGGAAGCCAAGAAATAAGCAAGAAAATGTAAACTTTTAAACAATAGAGATTATGAATTTGAAGTATTATTTCCCCGTTGCAGCCCTTTGCCTGGCATTGGCATCCTGCAACACAGGCAAGCAGCAGACGGCTCTGACCGCCGGCATCGACCTTGCCAACCTGGACACAACCAACCTGCCGGGTACGGACTTCTACCGCTATGCCTGCGGCGGTTGGATCAAGAACAATCCGCTGACCGACGAGTATTCCCAGTATGGCTCGTTCACCGTCCTGGCCGAAAACAACCGCAAGCAGATTCAGGGCCTTATCGAAGAACTGGCCGCTACACAACACGAGGCAGGCTCTGTCGCACAGAAAGTGGGCGACATGTATAAGATTGCCATGGACAGCGTCAAGCTGAATCAGGAAGGCGTAGCTCCCATCAAGGCCGAACTCGACCAGATTGCCGCCCTGAAAGACAAGAAAGAGCTTTACCCGTTGCTGGCTGAGATGTACAAGAAAGGCATCGCTGCCTACCTCGCCATCTATGTAGGTGCCGACGAGATGAACAGCAACATGAACGCCGTGCAAATGGCCCAATATGGCCTGAGTATGGGCGACCGCGACTATTATCTGCTTGACGATGAAGCTACCGTGAAGATTCGCGAGGCCTTCAAGGAGCATGTAAAGAAAATGTATCAGCTGGCCGGCTTCGATGCCGCTACCGCCGAGCAGGGCATGAAAGCCGTGATGGACGTAGAAACTCGTCTGGCCAAGGCCTTCCGCTCACGTGTAGAGCTGCGCGACCCACATGCCAACTACAACAAGATGGCGATGGCCGACATCAAGAAGCAATACGCCACTTTCGACTGGGAAGCCTATCTGAAAGGACTCGACCTGAACAATGTGAACGAAATCATCGTCGGACAGCCCGCTTCGCTCGAAGCTTCGGTCAAGATTATTGATACGCTGCCCCTCGACCAGCAGAAACTCTATCTGCAATGGAAACTGATTGACGCCGCTGCCAGCTACCTGAACGACGCCATGAAGGAGCAGAACTTCGACTTCTATAGCCGTACGATGTCGGGTGCACAAGAGATGCAACCCCGCTGGAAAACGGCCGTAAGTGTGGTAAGCTCCATGCTGGGCGAAGCCGTAGGTCAAATGTATGTAGAGAAATACTTCCCTGCCGCCGCCAAAGAACGTATGGTAGGCCTTGTGAAGAACCTGCAGACAGCCTTGGGCGAACGTATCCAAGCCCTTGAATGGATGGGTGACTCCACCAAGGTGAAGGCTTTGGAGAAACTCTCTACCTTCCACGTAAAGATTGGCTATCCTGACAAATGGAAAGACTACAGCGCACTGGAAATCAAGGATGATTCTTATTGGGCAAACATCGAACGCGCCAACTTGTGGGGGCACGCCGAAATGGTGGCCAAAGCCGGCAAGCCTGTTGACAAGGACGAATGGCTGATGACACCTCAGACGGTAAACGCCTACTACAACCCGACAACCAACGAAATCTGCTTCCCTGCCGCCATCCTGCAACCGCCTTTCTTCGACATGAACGCGGACGATGCTTTCAACTACGGAGCCATCGGCGTGGTAATCGGCCACGAAATGACGCACGGATTCGACGACCAGGGCCGCCAGTACGACAAGGACGGTAACCTGAAAGACTGGTGGACGGAAGAAGACGCCAAGAAGTTCGAAGAACGCGCCAACGTGATGGTAGCATTCTTTGACAGCATCGAAGTAGCTCCTGGTGTGCATGCCAACGGCAAGATGACGCTGGGCGAGAACATCGCCGACCATGGTGGCTTGCAAGTTGCCTTCCAGGCCTTCAAGAACGCTACGGCTGGTACTCCGCTCGAAGTGAAAGACGGCTTTACACCCGAACAGCGTTTCTTCCTGGCTTATGCAGGCGTATGGGCCAACAACATTCGTCCTGAGGCTGTGCTTCAGATGACGAAAATCGATGTACACTCGCTGGGCGAATGGCGTGTGAACGGCGCCCTGCCTCACATTGGTGCCTGGTATGACGCCTTCGGCATTACCGACAAGGATCCGATGTTCATCCCCGCCGCCGAACGCGTGTCCATCTGGTAAAATATCTTTCACTGCCGAAACGCATGGCGTATCGGTAGAAAAACTTTTAAGAATGCCCGAACTTCTCGTTGTGGAAGTTCGGGCATTTCTTGTCAAACAGAAAAGCATCGTTTTCCGAAACGGAAAGCACCGCTTTTCGAGGAAGAAAGCAATGCTTTCCCAACAAGGGGCGGCTGGGGCGGAAAAACATAAACCGCTCATTCTTTTAATTATAGTAAATTTCTTGCCAAGGTGTATATGGGTAAACCAACAAAATTTGTAACTTTGCGGGGTTATTATATAATACGCATAAAAACCATATAGCCATGACGGAAGCAAAGAGAATCAAAACAGCATTGGTATCCGTTTACCATAAAGACGGTTTGGACGAAATCATTACCAAACTGCACGAAGAAGGTGTGGAATTCCTCTCAACAGGCGGCACACGCCAGTTCATCGAAGGACTGGGTTATCCTTGCCGCGCGGTAGAAGAACTGACCACCTATCCGTCCATCCTGGGCGGCCGCGTAAAGACGCTCCACCCGAAAGTGTTCGGAGGCATCCTGTGCCGCCGCGACGTGGAGCAGGACCTGCAACAGATCGAAAAATATGAAATTCCCGAAATAGACCTCGTTATCGTAGACCTCTATCCGTTTGAGGCAACCGTAGCCAGCGGAGCACCCGAAGCCGACATCATCGAGAAAATCGACATAGGCGGCATCTCGCTCATCCGCGCCGCTGCCAAGAACTACAAGGACGTGGTCATCGTAGCTTCGCAGGCACAGTACCAGCCCCTGCGCGACATGCTGATGGAGCATGGCGCAACGACTTCGATTGAAGAGCGCCGCTGGTTTGCCAAGGAAGCTTTCGCCGTTTCGTCACACTACGACTCGGCCATCTTCAACTACTTCGACGGCGGCGAAGGAAGTGCCTTCCGCTACTCGGCCAACAACCAGAAGACCCTGCGTTATGGCGAGAACCCCCATCAGAAGGGATATTTCTACGGCAATCTGGACGAAATGTTCGACCAAATCCACGGCAAGGAAATCTCTTACAACAACCTGCTGGACATCAACGCTGCCGTAGACCTCATCAACGAATTCGGAAACGACACAACGTTCGCCATCCTGAAGCACAACAATGCCTGTGGTTTGGCTACCCGTCCGACGGTGCTCGAGGCTTGGAAGGACGCCTTGGCAGGCGACCCTGTATCAGCTTTCGGTGGTGTGCTCATCACGAACGCCGTCATTGACAAGGCTGCTGCCGAGGAAATCACGAAAATCTTCTTCGAAGTCATCATCGCTCCCGACTATGACGTGGACGCCCTCGAAATCTTGGGTCAGAAGAAGAACCGCATCATCCTGGCCCGCAAGCAGGGCGCACTGCCCACGAAGCAGTTCCGTTCGTTGCTGAACGGCGTACTGGTACAAGACCGCGACCTCAAGGTAGAAACTCCCGAAGACTTGAAAGTAGTGACCGTCAAGGCTCCTACCGCACAGGAAATCGACGACATGCTCTTCGCCAACAAGATTGTGAAGAACTCCAAATCGAACGCCATCGTCCTGGCCAAGGGACACCAGTTGCTGGCCAGTGGCGTAGGTCAGACAAGCCGTGTGGATGCACTGAAACAGGCCATCGAGAAGGCCAAGAGCTTCGGTTTCGACCTGCACGGAGCCGTAATGGCCAGTGACGCTTTCTTCCCCTTCCCCGATTGTGTGGAGATTGCGGGCAACGAAGGCATCACTGCCGTCATCCAGCCAGGCGGAAGCATCAAGGACCAGCTGAGCTTTGACTACTGCAACGAGCATGGCATCGCCATGGTGACAACAGGTTTCCGTCACTTCAAGCACTAAAAATAATGAAGAATGAAGAACGAAGAATGAAGAATTTGAGCGCATCGAAGTGCCTGCCTGAATTCTCGTTTTCCGTTCTTCATTCTTAATTCTTCATTCTTAATTCTTCATTAAAAAGATGGGATTATTCTCTTTTACCCAAGAAATAGCCATGGACCTGGGCACGGCCAACACCATTATTACCTCCAACGGTAAGATTGTGGTAGACGAACCTTCGGTTGTGGCCCTCGACCGCCGTACGGACAAGATGATTGCCGTGGGCGAGAAAGCCAAGCTCATGCACGAGAAGACGCATGAGAACATCCGCACCATCCGCCCCCTGCGCGACGGCGTTATCGCCGACTTCTACGCTTGCGAGCAGATGATACGCGGACTCATCAAGATGGTAAACACCCGTCACCGTCTCTTTTCGCCTTCGCTTCGCATGGTTATCGGCGTGCCCTCAGGCAGTACTGAAGTGGAGCTCCGTGCCGTGCGCGACTCGGCCGAGCATGCCGGCGGACGTGACGTTTACCTCATCTTCGAACCCATGGCCGCCGCTATCGGTATTGGCATCGACGTAGAAGCGCCCGAAGGCAACATGATTGTGGACATAGGTGGTGGCTCAACCGAAATCGCCGTCATCTCGTTGGGAGGTATCGTCTCGAACAACTCCATCCGCATCGCGGGCGACGACCTTACGGCTGATATCCAGGAGTACATGAGCCGCCAGCACAACGTGAAGGTCAGCGAGCGTATGGCCGAGCGTATCAAGATCCATGTGGGAGCCGCCTTGACCGACCTGGGCGACGATGCCCCTGAAGACTATATCGTACATGGCCCGAACCGCATCACGGCCCTGCCTATGGAAGTGCCCGTATGCTACCAGGAAGTGGCCCACTGCCTCGAGAAATCCATCTCGAAGATCGAAACGGCTATCCTCAGCGCACTGGAGAACACACCACCCGAACTGTATGCCGACATCGTACACAACGGTATCTATCTGGCTGGTGGAGGCGCTCTGCTTCGCGGACTCGACAAGCGTCTGACGGACAAGATCAACATTCCTTTCCACATCGCCGAAGATCCTTTGCACGCCGTTGCCAAGGGCACAGGCATTGCGCTGAAGAATGTAGATCGTTTCTCGTTCCTGATGCGATAAATAATCAGCGGTTAGTGGTAAGCGGTTAACGGTGAGTAGCCATCTGAATGGGGATACTAACCGTTAACCCCTTACCACTAACCGTTCATCATTAACCACTAACCGTTATTAAGAGACGTGCGTGACCTCCTTAACTTCCTGTTAAAATACAACCACTGGCTCCTCTTCTTGCTACTCGAGGCAGTCTGCTTATTTTTGCTGTGCAACACAGGGCCATACCAGCACAGCGCGGCTCTTTCGTCCGCCAACCTGATTGCGGGAAAGGTCTACGAAGTAACGGGAAGCATCACGTCCTATTTCCACCTGAAGGATGCCAATGAAGACTTGCTCGACCGCAATGTATGGCTGGAACAACGAGTCTTGCAACTTGAAAGCGCTTTATCCGGATACGTAGGCGACTCTGCCGTCCGCCAAGCGCTGGATCGCTACATGCCGCCAGACACAGGAATCGAACAAAGCTTCAAGGCGCATGTGATAAAAAACAGCCTGAACCGAACAGACAACTACATAACCCTCGACCAAGGGAGTGCAGCTGGTGTCAAGCCCGATATGGCCGTAGTAGGTGCAGCCGGTGTAGTAGGAATTGTTTACCGCACTTCTCCAAGCTATTCGCTGGTCCTTCCTCTGCTCAACAGCAAGTCCAGCATCAGTTGCAAGATCCAGGGAAGCGACTATTTCGGCTATCTGAAATGGGAAGGAGGCGATCCCCGCTATGCCTATCTGAAAGACCTGCCTAGACATGCAGAGTTCAATTTGGGCGACACCGTTGTCACCAGCGGATTTTCATCTGTCTTTCCGCAAGGACTTATGGTAGGAGTCGTCGACGACATGGCCGACTCCAACGACGGGTTGTCTTACCTGCTCAGAATCAAACTTGCGACAGACTTTGGCAAACTGGGTTCTGTCCGTATCCTTGCCCGACGTGGCCAGGAAGAACAAAAAGCATTGGAACAAGAACAATGAGTTCTAAATTCAGAAATTAAAGAAATGACAATAACCTATCTACATAAAGCAGGATGGCTTGTCGCACTGGTTTTGTTGCAGGCATTGATATTGAACAACCTCCACATCGGCGGTTATGCCACCCCTTTCCTGTACATCTACCTGCTTTTGAAGTTTGAGGCAGACGTGCCGACAAACAGGCTGATGTTATGGGCATTCGTACTGGGATTGATGGTCGATATCTTCTCAGACACCCCAGGATTGAATGCAGCCTCAACAGTACTTCTCGCTTTCGTCCGTCCTACCCTGCTGAGACTTTTCGTTCCCCGTGACCTCCAAGAGACACTTGTCCCTGCCATCCATACCATGGGAATAAATGTCTTCCTGAAATATGCGACTACAGCCGTGTTACTGCACCACGCCGTATTGCTCTCACTTGAATCATTCTCCTTCGCCCATCTGCCAGAGTTGTTACTGCGGATCATCTCCAGCACCCTCTTTACCATGCTTTGCGTACTGGCTTTAGAAATGCTCTTCCAAAAAGGTAAACGATGAAACGAACTAAAAAATAACAGACTGATGGCGAAAGATTATACATTCGAAAAACGGAAATACATCCTCGGCGCAATTGTCGTTTGCATCGTCCTGATATACATTCTCCGTCTGGCAGGACTCCAGATCTTCTCAGACAAGTACAAGCGCTACGCCGACAGCAATGCTTTCCTCAATAAAATACAATACCCCTCACGTGGAGCCATTTACGACCGAAACGGCAAACTGCTCGTTTTTAACCAACCGGCCTATGACATCACATTCATTCCACGTGAAGTGACACAACTCGACACACTCGATTTTTGCCGCTCACTGGGAATCACACGCGAACAGTTCCTGCAACGCATGGAAGAAGTCCGCAACTTCCGTAAAAATCCGGGCTACTCCAAATACACCCCCCAAGTATTTATGACGCAACTTTCGGCCGAAGAATGTGGCGTGTTTCAGGAAAAGCTCTATAAGTTCCCCGGCTTCTCCATCCAACGACGCACCATCCGCCAGTACTCCTACAATTCGGCCGGTCATGTCTTGGGCGACATCGGCGAGGTATCCATGCGCGACATTGAAAAAGACGACTATTATATCCGCGGCGACTACATCGGCAAACAGGGAGTCGAACGTTCCTACGAAAAATACCTTCGTGGCGAAAAAGGCGTAGAAATCCTGTTGCGCGATGCGCATGGCCGCATACAGGGACATTATATGGACGGACAACTGGACCGTCCGTCGGTGCCTGGCAAAAACCTGAAACTGGGTATCGACATCGATCTTCAAATGTTGGGCGAACGTCTGATGCAAAACAAAATAGGCGCTATCGTAGCCATTGAACCTAAAACGGGCGAGATTCTCTGCATGGTGTCTTCTCCCAGCTTCGATCCACACATGATGATCGGCCGACAACGTGGAAAAAACCACCAACTTCTGGAAAAGAATCGCCAAAAGCCTTTATTGAACCGAGCCATCATGGGTACCTATCCTCCCGGCTCAACTTTCAAGACAACACAAGGTCTGATCTTTTTGGAGGAAGGCATTATTCAGGAAGATACCCCCTTCCCATGCTCCCATGGCTTTATTCACCGCGGGCTGCGGGTAGGATGCCACGGACATGCAGCTCCCCTCCCGCTTATACCGGCCATTGCCACTTCGTGTAACTCCTATTTTTGCTGGGGATTATACAAAATGATCGGTGACAAGAAATACGGTTCTCCGCAGGAAGCGCTTACCGTATGGAAAGACGATATGGTGTCACAAGGCTTCGGCTACCAGCTGGGAGTGGACCTGCCAGGAGAACTGCGAGGCTTCATCCCCAATTCACAATATTACGACCGCATCTACCGCGGCTCCTGGAACGGATTGACAATTATCAGTATCGCCATCGGCCAGGGAGAAATTCTGGCCACCCCATTACAGATTGCCAATCTGGGAGCAACAATTGCCAACCGCGGCCACTTTATCACCCCACATGTCGTAAAAGAAATACAGGACAACCCGCTAGACAGCCTTTACCAGACAGTACGCACTCCGACAATCCGAAAGGAATATTACGAGGACATCGTGAAAGGTATGCGGGCAGCCGTTACGGGTAGTACAGGAAGCGGAACATGTCGGTTGGTAGGCACATTGCTTCCCGGAGTAGAAGCATGCGGAAAGACTGGTACAGCACAGAATCCGCATGGCAAAGACCATTCCGTTTTCATGGGATTCGCTCCGATGAACGATCCCAAGATAGCCATCGTCGTCTATGTTGAAAACGGAGGTTGGGGAGCGACTTACGGTGTACCTATCGGTGCATTAATGATGGACCAATATCTGCATGGCAAACTTTCGCCACAAAACGAGATACTGGCCGAAGATTTCAGTAACCGAGTAATTATTTATGGCAACGAGGAGAGATAGTATTTGGAAATCGCTAGACTGGATGACGGTTGTCATCTATCTGCTACTGGTCATTTGGGGCTGGTTCAGTGTCTGCGGTGCAAGTTATGATTATGTAGACCGCGATTTTCTGGACTTTTCCACCCGCGCAGGCAAACAGTTCGTATGGATTATCTGTTCCTTCGGTCTGGGCTTTGTATTATTGATGCTGGACGATATGTTCTACGATACCTTCGCCTATATCATATACGCGGGCATGCTGGTATTGTTACTCGTCACCATCTTCATTGCACCCGACACAAAAGGATCGCGTTCATGGCTCATACTGGGACCGGTAAGTCTGCAGCCGGCCGAATTTGCCAAATTCGCTACGGCACTGGCTTTAGCCAAATTTATGGGAGCTTATGGCTTTGTTCTCCAAAACTGGCGCAACGTGCTGACCATTGCTTTCCTGATAGCCTGCCCCATGCTGCTCATTGTAGGACAGCGCGAGACGGGGTCAGCCCTGGTCTATCTGTCTTTCTTTCTGATGCTTTACCGCGAAGGTATGCCGGGGGCGATTCTGTTTGCCGGAGTATGTGCCGTAGTTTACTTTGTTGTAGGTATCCGCTACGCCGATGTCACGATGCTCCATGACTCCACTTCCGTGGGCGAATTCGCCGTGTTGTGCCTCATCCTGATTTCCGCCCCTATCCTGCTTCAGGTCTATCAACGCAACCGTACCATAGTCAGTCAGATGACAATCACGTGTATTGCAGTGGTAGCCTTAGCCTGTGCCATATCCGGCTGGCTATGGACATTCAACGTGGTCTATGTGCTTTGGGGACTTTGCGCATGTGCTGCGGGATGGCTTGTATTTTTAGCCTTGCGCGAACGGCGGAAGATCTATGTACTTGTCTCGGCATTCATGATAGCCTCGGTAGGCTTCTTGTACTCGTGCGACTATGTTTTCAACCAGGTCCTGGAGCCTCATCAGCAGATCCGCATCAAAGTAGTACTGGGGTTGGAAGAAGATTTGGCCGGTGCTGGCTATAATGTCAACCAGTCGAAAATCGCCATCGGCTCGGGCGGTCTTTGGGGCAAAGGTTTTCTGAATGGCACACAAACTAAACTGAAATACGTACCCGAACAGGACACCGACTTTATTTTCTGCACGGTAGGTGAAGAGGAAGGATTCGTAGGTTCGGTATTCGTACTGTTACTCTACATGTGCCTGCTCTTGCGTCTGATCCATTTGTCCGAACGCCAGCCTACCGTCTCGGGACGTGTCTATGGATACTCCGTGCTGGGAATCTTCTTCTTCCACCTGTTTATCAACATAGGCATGGTACTTGGCCTGACACCAGTCATCGGCATCCCGCTTCCGTTCTTCAGTTACGGCGGTTCTTCTTTATGGGGATTTACTATTCTGCTGTTCGTATTCCTGCGGATCGATGCGGGGCGTGGGAAGAGGATGAGATAACCATCCTGACTCCAACATCGCTCACGCCTTGCAGAAGTGAGTCTTGCATAACTGGCAACAAGACAAAACGGCAAGTGGCAGGTGTATCCAGCCGAACCGTCGTCACGTAGGATGCGTTATGATAAAGATTGGCAAACCCTTCTCCTGTCCACCGTCCTTCGCTATCGGCCAGCATCAATCGCAAGGTATCTGTACGGACAAGAGAATCCGCCGGAGAAGACAACATGCTGGTCAATGACAGAGCCAGATTGCGGTAAGGATAATTATTGCCATGACGCACATCCACATAGACATCCAGGCTTTTGTCGGGAACCGTAACAGTGGTTGTAAAGGACAGGGTGTCGTTCTTTCTCCACCCCCTGCCCTCTACAGCCTCATAATGGCTATACACGACATTTTCTCCACAAGCCATCAACAGGATTACGGCTGCCGTTGCCGCCACAAGCCGCATTACATCAACCTTGTGCATTACCGCTTCCTTTTTCTTCCCGCTTGCCATCATTCTTAACCGCAGGCTTGGCGTTTTTTTTCGACCTGTTGCGGCGGTTTTTCGAGCGTGAAGGTTCGGCCGTTTTTTCTGTCGAGGCCTCTTTATTTTCTTTCTTGGCCTCTACCGGAGCCTGTGCGGTTCCTTCCTGCTTTGCTTCTTGAGCCAGTACATCACCGCCTCCTTTATTTTTCTTCTTTTTCTTCTTGCCTTCTCCGTTTCCGCCACCTTTGTTTTCGTTGCCCCCCTTTCCTTTGCGGTTGCGATCAAAGCGGGTCACGCTTTCCTGTTCCAACAAGTCGGCCGAAACCTGCTTCTTTTCATTATCCGCTTCTGCCAACGTATCAGGCGCCGCTCCTTTGCGATTCATATTGATTACCTCAAAAGCACGGCGGGCAGAAATGGTAACCAAGTTGGCAGGAATAGACTTATCACTCGAATAGGTCACCTGTCCGGCCAGAATATCCGCCTTAAAGTAGAACCACTCGGCATCCTTGGTACGCAGCGTAATCTCCTTGCTGGGCAATCGTTTCTGAGCTTCGACATAGACATCCACCTCATAGTTGAGGCAACATTTCAGTTTGGCACATTGCCCGGCCAGCTTCTGCGGATTGGGCGAAATGTCCTGATAGCGTGCGGCTCCTGTAGAGACAGATACAAAACTGGTCATCCACGTGGCACAGCACAACTCACGGCCACAGGGTCCAATGCCTCCAATGCGTCCGGCCTCCTGACGGGCTCCGATCTGTTTCATTTCGATACGCACCCTGAAAGCCTCGGCCAGCACCTTGATGAGCTGACGGAAATCCACACGACCTTCGGCTATATAATAGAAGATGGCCTTATTACCGTCACCCTGATACTCCACGTCACCGATTTTCATGTCCAGCCCCAGGCTGAGTGCTATTTGCCGGGCACGTATCATGGTAGAATGCTCGCGCGCCTTGGCCTCAGCATACTTCTCCATATCAGCCGCTTTAGCCTTACGGTAGATACGGCGGATATCGGCTTCGTTGCGCACTCCGGTTTTCTTCATCTGCAGGGGTACAAGGCGGCCGGTCAAAGTCACGACACCGATATCGTGACCGGGTGTAGCCTCAACCGCCACAATATCTCCTTTCGCCAGTTCCAGGCGGTTGGAGTTGCGGAAATAGCCTTTCCTCGTATTCTTGAACTGCACTTCGACATACTCCGACTCGCCTTCATTGCCGGGAATGTCTGCCAGCCAGTCATACGTATTCAGCTGCCTGTCCTGCCGTCCGCAACTGCGGAGGCAAAGCCGCCCGCTTCCGTTATGTAGTGTAAAATCAGTCATAATGTATAATTTTCAATTCTCAATTTTTCATTTTAATCAGCACCGTCATGTTCAGTATCAGATCGAAGAACACCATTCGCGGATTCACATTCTGCTGGATGTGTTCCTGAGCCTTGCCGAGCAGGTCGGTCATCCCGACGATGTTCCGCTCGTTGACGAAAGGAGCAAAACGCGTGGCAAACTGCTGTTCGTCAGGTCCCATATAGTTCATTTCTCCCCGGTGGAAGTTTGCAATAAAATTCTCACGTACCATCCGCTGGGCATATTCCAGAAACATCTTCTGCCGTTCACGCCCCAAGACAGCCACCTGCTCACTCCAGGCCTTCATGCCGCGTATGTCGCGCTGCCAGGCCAGACGCATCAGCCGGGTAAAAAGTTCGAAACACAAAGCCTGCTCGCCGCTCTGCCCCATCATTTCCAGCACCTTCAGGAAACTTCCGTCAGCCCTGTGAGCCATCGAATGCGCCTCTTCCTCGGTCTGTCCGTATCGGGTTGTCAGCACACGGACCATATCCTCTTCCTCAATGCGGGGCACGTAGATACGCTGCGTGCGGCTCACGATGGTGGGCAGCAACCGTTCGGGCTCTTCGCTCACCATCAGGAAAGCGGTCCGCTCGGGCGGTTCTTCCAGCAACTTCAACATCTTGTTGGCGCAAGCCTCGTTCATGCGTTCGGGCAACCACACCACAACGACCCTCCATCCGCCTTGGCTGGACTTCAGACTCAGTTTGCGGAATGTCTGGTCGCTTTCGGGAGCATAAATCAAAGGTTGCGTATTTCCGGCGTCTATCAGTTCCATCCAGTGCCCCAGGTCGGTATAGGTACTTTCCATGAGCATCTTCCGCCACAAAGGCAGGTAGTCGTCGCTCACCTTCTTGTTGTTCACGATGGGAAAGACAAAATGTACGTCAGGATGAGCCAGTTTTTCCCACTGACGACACGAGACACACTGTCCACAAGCTTCCCCGCCTTCGGGGTGCATGCAGCACAGACGCCGTGCCAGCGCCAGCGCCAAAGGCAGCTTTCCCGCTCCCCTCGGCCCCGTCAACAGCAGCGCATGGGCCGTACGCCCCTGCTCCACCTCCGCTTTCAGGCGGCCGATTACTTCTTTCTGCCCTATAACATCCCCGAAACTGAACATGCCATTCTCAATTTTCCATTCAAAAAATCTGTTTCGCCACCTCGCGTATGCTGTCTTCAGCCGCCACAGAATAGAAATGCAGGCTCGGTACACCGTGGGCCATCAGCTCGCGGCATTGGCGCACGCACCACTCGATACCCACCTGTTTCACCTGTTCGTCGTCCTTGCAACGCTCCACTTCCTCAGCCAGTTCCTGCGGGATGTCCACTTTGAATGTCTTGGGAATGATGCTCAACTGTGCAGCACGTTTCAGGGGCTTGATGCCCGGTATGATAGGCACCGTAATACCCGCCTTGTGGGCACGCTCCACGAAGTCGAAGTAACGATTGTTGTCATAGAACAACTGCGTCACGGCATACTGCGCACCGGCATCCACCTTCCGTTTCAGCCACATCAGGTCGCTCTCCAGGTTGGGAGCCTCGTCATGTTTCTCGGGATAACAAGCTACGCCGTAGCTGAAGGGTGTGCGCGTCACGGTCATCGGACTTCCATCCTCGAAGATGCCCTGGTTGAAACGGTTGATCTGTTCTTCCAGTTCGATGGCATGTGAATACCCGCCCTCTTCGGGCACAAAGCGAGCCTCGTGCTTCGCCTTGTCGCCGCGAAGCACCAGCAGGTCAGTGATGCCCAGAAACTGTAGATCCAACAGGACATACTCCGTGTCCTCACGTGTAAAACCGCTGCACAACAAGT
>UMEP01067007.1_pt1 | contig 17195 bp, 18 predicted proteins | sample 1964771 | NCBI WGS metagenome assembly UMEP01 (sample SAMEA4836022, study PRJEB28245) | human gut metagenome | biome: gut microbiome; material: fecal sample | place: Denmark | collected 2008 | reverse complement strand
TTCAGACGATGGGCTAACGCTATTCTTAAAGACTATATGTTTAAAGGATATGCTATAAACCAACGTATTGAACAACTCGAAAAAACAGTATCCCAACATTCTGAAAAGATAGACTTCTTTGTACGCACTTCCCTGCCTCCGGTAGAAGGCATATTCTACAACGGACAGATATTCGACGCTTATAAGTTCGCTACAGATTTGATAAAAACCGCCAAGAGGGAGCTTCTTCTAATAGACAACTACGTGGATGAAGCCGTACTGCTCATGTTAAGCAAGCGCAATGCAGGTGTATCAGCGGTCATCTACACGCAACGAATCACGCCACAGCTTCAGCTTGACCTCGACCGGCACAATGACCAATATCCGCCGATTAACATCAGAATCTATCGGGACAGCCACGACCGCTTCCTGATCATTGACGATACGGACATTTATCATATCGGAGCTTCTCTGAAAGATCTGGGAAAGAAAATGTTCGCTTTCTCCAAACTGGAAATACCCGCTACGGCCATTACCAACCTGTTATAAGATAAGGGATTTATGAGAATCGGTTATGCACGTGTATCAACTAAAGAGCAGAATCTCGACATGCAGATTGAAGCCTTGAAAGCCGCAGGATGCGAAAAGATATTTTCGGAAAAGCTGTCCGGACGCATAGGAAGCCGCCCGGAACTGGATGCCTGCTTGTCATTCATCAGGCAGGGGGACACCCTCATAGTCTATAAGCTAGACCGCCTCGGACGCTCTTTACGGAATATACTCATGCTGCTTGACGGGTTCAAGGACAAAGGCATTCATTTCGTCTCGCTGCAAGACAACATCAGCACCGAAGGAGCCACTGGGCAACTCATCACCAACGTATTGGGAGCCTTCGCCCAATTTGAACGAGACCTGATTGTGGAAAGGACACAGGAAGGAAGAAGGATAGCCAAAGAAAAGGGGGTGAAATTCGGACGGAAAGCCACCATCAACAAGAACAATGTCGCCAAGCAGGAAAGCTGCATCAAGCTCTACCAAACAGGGATTCCCATCCGGCAAATACAGAAAATACTGCATATCGGAAGTGCAGGAACCGTTTACCGGATATTACGGAGAAACGGCATTGAACTGAAATCAAGCAAATGAATAAATGAAATAATGGAAATCTTTATATATACGTTTATATAGATTATAGATGAATATCACACATAATACTTACATTTGCATATATTATTTCATATTTTTGCAGAAAAAGAACAGTACATGTGGCAAGAAATGAGCAACCCGGCGGTATTGGCTAAGATAGGCCATCGCCTGAAAGACATTCGCATCAAGCAGAACATGACGCAGGGAGAACTTGCTGAACGGGCAGGCATGAGCATATTGACCGTAGCCAACATTGAGAAGGGCAAGCCCGTCTCAATGCTGCTGTTCCTTTGCGTCATCCGGGAATTGGGACTGCTGGAGAATCTGGAACTGTTAGTTCCGGAAACGAAGATAAGCCCGATTGAACTGAAACGGATGCAGGGGAAGAAACGCCACCGAGTACGCCATACAAAAGACAACAGCCATGAATGAGTTGATAGTAGACATCAAACTATGGGGTAAAGCGGTCGGATCGCTTTCTTGGGACGAAAGCACCGGAACAGCCTTGTTCGATTATGAGCGTAGCTTCATACGAAGCGGCCTTGACATCGCTCCGATTGTCATGTCCACAGGCAATTACAAAGGAACGCCCTACCAGTTTTTGGAAAACAGGAACAACTGTTTCAAAGGACTTCCGGGACTGGTTGCCGATGCGCTGCCAGATACATTCGGGAACCAAATCATCAATGAATGGTTTGCCAGCAGAGGATTGGCAGAAGAAGAAATCACCCCGCTCGACAGGTTGTGTTACACTGGGAAACGCGCGATGGGCGCACTGGAGTTTGAACCCAGCCAGCACATCGAGGGAATGGAAGAATCCAGCATCCCTCACATCATCGATTTCTTTTCTGATTATGCGGAAAAAGAAAACAATAAACTAAACATAATGTATTAGCTATTCCCCTGCTAGGGACATACACTAAGCGGTAATAATTAGCCAACTAATTTATATACACAAAGTATTGCAAATTAGTTGGTTTTTTATATATTTGTCTTGTACGCCGAACATGCTTTTTAAGCCCTCTATCGTATGAATCAAAACTTGAATTTTCACCCCTCTTTTTATTCTTAAAGACTTTTGCTGTTTTTGCCATAGCTACCTAAAAAGGGATATTCAGTAAATGCTAAGTTACTCACGACTTACAGTGCTACACAACTTGTCCACATCGTTTTCATCCCACAAGTCGAATACTTCCATATCTTTTAAACCAGGATAAACCAACTTACAGTGTGGAATAGCAGGAACTTTATAAGTATTTCTGATACTCTCTACATCACGACAAAACATAGTCCGCCAAGGAATAGCTTTATCTTTTACAAATGCTCTCCATTTTTCTACAGTATTTTTTTCATCAATAGAAACTGTTACCATATCCAACTTTTCTTTCAATCGCGCATATAGTTTTTTCTGTAATGGCAGTTGCTTATGGCATGGCTGACACCATGAAGCTGAAAACAGAATAAGAGTGTATCTAGAAGAATCTGCTATAACATATTCTTGCTTACCGGTCTTAGCATTTTCAAGCAATTCATTGGAAACAAGTTCATCCAAATATTTTTGTATTTTCTGACCAAAAACAGACTGTTTCATTCTATCACTAAAACAATCATACATACGTTTTATATCTTCTTTTGTCTTATAAGACTTCAGTTGGGTTGCAAGACGGGATATATAATATCTTGAATCTGGATTTCGTTTTACTTTATCCAAATATTCATCATAAAAAGTCCGATAAGGATAAATTGTATCTTTCGCCAAAAACATGGAGAAATAAGGATCATCCATGCGCAACAAAAAATCAAGGTTCTTTTTCGGTTCTTTCAAGGAAAAAAACATCTGCTTGTATGTACCACACACCAATTCCCCATTGGGAGCGGACATAAAAATACTATCGTGTATGACTGTTTCTTTATATTTAATAAAAATAAAATCCAAAGAATCATTGAAATTTAACTGCTGCAAATTACAAAGTTTACCATTAACTTGTTGTTGAAATACCATCCGATAACTAGTACTCTTATTATAATCAAAAGTTTGTGGGACAAACTCAAAGTCTACTAGATTATTATATACAGTATCAGGGATAGAGAAAAGCCATTTCCCTTTTCCTTTTTTTTCACCTGCAATTTTCAGTTTTGAGAAATCACCAGGAGAAAAACGGTAAATGAACAATGAGTCATAATCAATACCTTCAATTTCTACCGTCAATTTATGCTTTGGAACTGGTTGCTTATTTTCTAAACATGAAATACAAAGCAAACAAAATAAGCAATAGATAAAACATTCTTTTCCCACATTTTTAGAATTAAGTTTCAAACAAAATGAATATTATAAATTCTGACTTACAAAAATAAATTATTTCCATAACTTACGAACAATACTTCGGTAAATTTTTACCGAAGTATTGTCCTACTGAATTCGAACTTTAAATAATATACAAGACTAACAGTTATTTATTACTCATCTAAAAATTTCACCCACATATCTTTGAAATTTAGAATGATTGAATTATATTCCATAAGTAAAGGAAGACCAAATAAACAATCATAATTTTCTTTTATTTCTAAATTTGTATCAACAAGAATAGACGGTTCTGTGTGAGACATTCCTCCTGCTTCAAAATCCCAACTAACAGAAAAAACATTACTAAATGTTACCCCCCCAATACCTGCAACTTTTAAGGTATCTGTTTCAGAATAACTGGAAAACAATGATTTATTGCATTTAAAGTATTTTGATGTTAATTTGGCAACATTAGCCCCTGTATCCAAATTACCATCAATTACTTTGCCTGATATTTTATCAAATATCGATAATATCAATAAACCACTTTCTGATTTATATATGTTGGGAGCAAAAGGCGTTTTTTCTGCGATTTTATGTGGTATAATAAGTTTCTTTTCTTTAAAATTAAAATGTATTTCTTCTAACGGAAACATACTTTGATTACCTAATATACATTGATACCCTATTTCCTCCATTTTTTTGTCCGCAATTTTATCTCCCGTTTCAAAATCAATAACTTGAAATGGTATATTTCTATATGTAATTTCACCTAATTTTATTGAGTCTACTATTGCAAATTTAGAAGGGTGCGAAGCGATTCCCAGTAGAGTTACCCCATTTGTTTCTGTTATATGCGCTCCTATTTTATTTGCCATTTTATATGATATAACATTTACACCAGCTCCAGTATCATAATTTGCTTGACACCCAAGACCGTTAATTTCTATAGGAACGAAAATCATTTGTAATTTATTCGATTTATCATTGCAATATGTCATTGGAATAACTACATCATGACTTGGTTTTATAACTTCAAATGGTTTATACTTAGAACGAAATCTATATTGATGTTCAGAGTTTATAAAAAAGTTATTTTCCTCAAGATTTGCCTGTTCTACTGCGCTATTATACATATTAAGAATATCGGCTGCATATTCATATTCACCAAACTTCGCATAGTCTTCTGCCATAAAATACATTACATTTCCTATATATTCACTTATTTCAGGTTGATAATCATTCAATAATATCGTACCACAATGGATAGCTGAATCTGGTTGATTGTAAAAATGATATATAAAGAATCGAGATAAAACTGATAAATATTCTGGCTCTAATCTTTTTCCAATAGAAAAATATGTTTCACGTAAAGTCCTCCAATCACCTACATCTATAGCATCAACTATGATTTTATTTGCAGATTGACTGAAAACAGATGTAGTAGATACTAACAATAAATACAGTGTCAATAATATGTATTTCATAATTTAGAGCCTGTCGTTTAAATTTTAAGTTTTAATATTTGAAGAGTGTTTCTTCTTTCCGCGAAAATGATTATTTTTAAGTTACCACACTTGAAATAATTATGTATTCGACGGATTTCGAAGAAACACAGTGGCAAGTTATCAAGAAAATCTTGAACCTGCAAGAAAGAAAGCGAAAATATGATTTGTGAGATATGGAATGCCATTTTCTATCTCGTGAAAACGGGTTGCCAATGGCGTATGCTCCCCTCCCATTTTGCCCCTTGGGAACCGGTTTATTACTATTACCGCAAATGGTCTTCCATGGGTGAATTTGACTTGTTGCTGAACAACTTACGTGAGAAAGTCCGTGTCAAGCAAGGTCAAAAAGCCGAAGCGGGCGTTGGTATTATGGACAGCCAAAGTATCCGCTGGGGTGACAACCGTTCTCTCAATGGCATTGACGGCAATAGGAAGGTGAAGGGCATCAAACGCCATGTCATCGTTGACAAGAACGGTTTCCTGATAGCTGTCATGGTAACAATAGCTTGCGTACATGATGGAAAGGCCGCTTACCTGCTGGCCAAATGCTTGAAGGAGCTTTGCTGCAATATCAAAGTCATCTTGGCGGATGCCGGATATAGGGGCGAAGTGCTGCTAAAATCAAAAAGGCTTTCGGATATGCGCTTGAAGTCATAGTAAGCGGAGACAAGTCAAATGGCTTTAAACCAATAGGTAAGAGATAGATTGTGGAAGGACTTTTTCACGGTTTGATAATTATAGGAGACTCTGCCGAAACTACGAATTTACGTTCGATTCGGCAGAAGAGATGGTGAAACTTGCGGCGATAAAGAATGTTGCTGAACAAAATTTAAACGACTGGCTCTAAGCCTTTATACAAATAGTAAATCCGCTTTTAAGATGAAAATTTCTTCATTTTGAAGCGGATTCTTTGTATAAATATGTTAGTTAATCTTCATTCTATCAAGCTTTCATTATCATCTGAATGCCTTGCTTTATTTCGCAACACACATTCACGGCTTGTGTTGGCATAGCAATACACGCAAAAATGACGGCACGTATCATACATCCCGATGTCTTTGCTCACCATGCATCCGCATATTTTACGTTGCCCCTTGTCTTTCAGATTTTTCCGTTCAATTGGGATAGAAGGTATCTCTCCGAATAAATCCGGTTCGGGCAATTTGCCGGTATGCAAATAATAAACCAATTCCTTATCTTCGCCGAACACACGTTCCATCAATTCTCCATCTATGCAACGGTTGTGCTCAATGCCATACTTCTCCAAGTTAGCTTCTTCGGCACACGTGGCAAGCGTCAGGTTCCAGCCTCCGGATTTCCATACATCGCGTAATTTTGCCAGACCTTCCACTATTTCCAACCGTTGCGTCTCATTCAGTTCTGCGGTTTCTACATTCTCTTTCGTAAAGCAATGCGTTTCCTTTATCAGATTGCTTTGCACTTTCCGATAGGCTTTTACATCCACAAAGCTGAACACCAGCTTGTCCGTGTACCCTTTCAACTGATTGCCTATCTTCCATATCCGGTTTAACAAGGTACGTGGGGTTATAGAAGGAGTGATGATCAACGGGTCAAATCGCCATATCACCCGCTCATGTCCAATCTGTTCCGACAAGTTGCGGAACGTTTCAATCCGTTTTTCAACACTGGGCACATTCGGTTCGAAACCTTCGCGTACATAGTCGTTCAACGTCACTTGAAAATAATAATGAATCCCCCGTTCATCCAACTGATATAAATAAGGTAAGATAGGTTCCGGATTCTTTGTCCAGAACACCACCACCTTACAATGCTTGAAAGAGACATACATCGGCTTCCGGTTGAACGGATTATACCATACACAATACCCTTTAGCCAAGCGGTTGAAGAACCATTGGGTATAAAAGGCAGGTATGTCCGTAGAGCGGCTGGCGGAAATGATGACCGGAGCGGTTGCTTCTACTTGTTTGCCGGCAGCTATCGTAATTTTATTGTGAGACTTTCCAATATCCTGTGTTTTCATCTTCCACACGTTTTAAGAAGCTGTTTTGAATTTATCGTGCGATGATTTGGGATGAGTTTTTGAGGCATTTTCGTTTCTGTGATGAGGAAGATAGCGGGCTATCTGACGAAGAACAGGAGCGAAAAAGACCAAAAAATCGCCCAAAGCACACACGAAAACGGATACATCAAGCCAAGAAAAACTTTTTGGAGAAATTCAAAACAGCTTCTAAGTTCTTTTCGCTTTCAATCATCCTTAAAATAGCTGCCCATTTCCTTGATGTATTGAGCTGCCGTATTCATATAATATTCAGGGAACCGGACATACGAGACAAAATGCTCTAAGCTTCATATTTTCATTTACTTGTGGAGTTCATTCATAAAACTTAGCGAAAGTGATATAATAATCTATCTTTGAATTGGGTAAGGTAAAATGTAGAAAATTCCCGAAATATACATCGGGGCATCCTGTTTCACCTTCCACACTCGCAATGCCTAAATCTTTCATTGTATGGGAAAAAGTAGAGGCACCGGAATAAGTTTTGTTGTTTACCAGAATGGTTGTTTTTCCGTGATATAGATTAGTATTTTCCAAATTGTTTTTGACAGGAGTGTTTTTAATCACAAAAAGCGTCCCATCCGGTAAATTACAGATTTGATTGTATATCTCCGGATGCCTGCCTTTGTTGTAGGCTTTAGAATATGCACTGACTTTTAACTGGCTTTTAGAATATAGCGAATAGTCTGGATGTGGAAAATAGGAAATCAGTCTTTCCACACACTGACTTGAACCGCCTGTATTGTTCCGCATATCAATTATTATCTCCGGTACTTTTCTGCGGTTAATTTCCTTAAAAACAGAATCGCAAAACTCCTTTAGTTCCGTTTCCTGAAATACATTGCGAATGATGAGGATTGCTTTTGTATAATCAGAAGAAAATCTACAGCTGAAACTTTCAGACTTATTTTCAGATTGTTTTTCCTTGATTATCTTCAAAGCCACACTTTGCGGGATTCCTTCCAAATGTTTTTCTTTTATTCTGTCACCGTGTTTTACCGCAAATACATACGACTCGTTCCATTTATACATGTACCATAACAAAGGAGACCAATAGGCGTTTACACTGCCTTCTTTAATACCATTATCTTTCTCTGCACCCCAAAGGCTATACATCTGTTCAAGTATGTCTTTTGAACTGATGCCATTTATGCTGAGAATCGTATCTCCTTCGCTAATCCCGGAATTATCAATCATCGGATAATCTACAATCAAAACATTTCCGGCTGCTTTAATTCGCAATGGCATTGTTTTGCCATCTTTCTTGGCGTGCGTAGTGAGGTCATTTGTAATAGGAGGCAGCATCATGCTATGGCCATCTTTTATTTTAGCCATAAAGGGAGCTATTTTCAGATAAAAATCTGATATGCTGATAGAATCAGTCATGGAGCACTTAATCTTTGTTTTGTTGTTTTCATATTCTTTTTTTGACTGATAAAGATAAAGATCCGGGTGCACATATTCTAATTTTGCACATAAAGTGTCAAAATCGGCCATTTGCTGGGTTGGACTTAATTTTTGCCCAAAAGAAACACTACAAAACAAAAGAAGTGAGCAATTTATTATAATTCTTTTATTCATTCTATGATTTGTTTGGTTGATACTAATTTTAACTTGCTAATATTATAATAGTCTACCCTTAAAAATCACTTTATAGGTTGATATTCAATCAATTTTATCCCACGGATGCGAAGCTGCATAAAAAGATAGTCAGTAAGGTTATGTCCATTGTAAGGTCGTTGAACTTTCCGTTGCGGCAAAGCTACACATTTGTGCTTAAAAGGATTTTAAGAAAAACTTTAGTTTTCATTGTTATATACATTTAATGTAAATATAGCATCAATTTTTGCCGAACAACTATTTGCATAATTGTTGAAGAAATCGGCTATTTCAGTATAATATGACTCAATAGAAGAATACTTATCCCGATGTTGTGAGTAGTATTGCAGGCATTTCACCAATTCAGGTGTCCAATAAAAGCCAACAGACATTTCGTCAATCACGCTCTGACGTATTTTATTTGGTGCAACTCCGTTGTCAATCAGATATATAATCACGGCAGCACGGACTATGGATTCATTGACAAGATTTTGCCAAGTCGAATATGCATTTTTATGCATTACTTTCTTTGAGTACGTCAGCATAGCGTTCCCGGCTGTTTCCATAGTCAGAGCAAATTGAGGATTACCGGCAAGAGGATTGACAAACGAGTGATTGAATTCGTGTACTAACGTGCTGAGATACATTTCCGGTTCAGAAGAATAATAAGGTTCTCCGTTATCGTCCAACGCATAACCGATAATTGCATATACATCACGAGATTTGCCCGGTAATTGACGGGACGGACCATAATTACCGCCTCCATTGGTAAATCCTAATATAATCTCAAAGTTGTCAGTTGGAGGTACACCATAAAACAGTTCATACCAGTTCTGATTGAATTTAGAAATAACATTGGTGTCAAAAAGCGAGCAGATTCTTTCATAAAAAGGTTTGTGAAACTCAAAGAAGTTCGCAAAATTACTTTGGTTATAGAAGTCAGAAATTATTGCGGTCGTCTTATTCAAATCGACGCCTGCCCAACGTCTCTCAGGAACTACTGAGTCGTTAGCTAAGACGAAACCATTTCCGACTTTTTTAAGATTGACCGCAAAAAACATAGGCGAATCAAAAGAGATGCCGTTTACCTTGCGGAGGCTATCCATCATTTCCACAGCAGGATGATTTCTTACATCTTCAAAATAAGTGTCAATATCTGCAATATAATCCCCACCAATGTTCATATTATATTCCTGAAAACCGGCAAGATGGCATATTACGCTCATCAACTCTATGCGTTCATCGTAATGGGCTTTAATCTTTATTGCTCCACCACAGCTTTGCCCATAAGTGACTGAAATAAAAAAAATTGCCAATACTAATGTAAAAAGCCTATTCATATTTCACTTTCTTTTGTGCAAGAAAACGTAAGCCAACTATGCAAATTTAAAGTAAGCATAACGCTTCTTCTTTTTCTCGTATGCCTTGGAAAGAGTTGCCTCAATCCGATTACAAAAGTAGTGAATTCCTTGTTAAATGACCTTCTGCGCAGAGCAAAAATCAGAGTTTTAATACTTATTTCTTATTTTATACACTATTTGTACCCCTGTTGGTTCTCAAAGTATAGAATGTATTGAAAATCAATAGTTGTAATCAATTCCCGACAAGTCCTAATTAGTTGGCTATTTTCTAACTTAATTTCTATTCAGAATTCCAGAATCCTTATCTTTATTCTGCATCTTTAATTTTACACCGGATTTTGGCTTGCCAAATGAGAAGTTGTAAACAAGATTTATATACACCATATCACTGCCTGCTATGCTACGGGTATAGTGACCGGAGGAACTGGCTCTATCTATGTAGGTGGCGTAACGGGGTCCAACGATTCTGGCACCCTGACCGCCTGCTACCATGCTGCGGAAACTGTCAGCGGCCCGGATGGAGCCACAGGCGGCGTAACGGGTCGAAACTTTAGTGCAACAGTCGATGACCCTGTCATCACCGCCTGCTACTGGCAGAACAACCAAGCCCAAGGCATCGGCTATAATCAAGCAGACACCACCGACGAAACCACGCTGGTGGCGGACGACGGGACGGAGAGTGGCCTTCGCGTTTATTGCTATAATTTAGCACGAAAAGCCAAACAATATAGACGAATTTTATAGAAATGTAAATTAAATCTCTCGGCCATTCAAGTTTTAAGTTTATTTATTTTTACTGTAAGGAGTCATTTCTTTATATGTTCTTGACATGCCTATTTCTCCAAATTCGCCGCTTCTGTCGTAAAATGCAAATTTTTTCTCGTTAAGTTTGTCTATATCCCAATAATGTTTGTTCCCAAAATAAATAGTGTTAAAGGCTGGGTCATAAAAGGACCATTGTCCATTTAGTGTGCCAGTGTTTTCTGCACCGTTATTACTTGTCGTGATGATTAATCGTTGGAATGTTCCATCACGATTAAATTGGTAGATTTCTTGATATGTACTTCCATTGTCATTATAAATTATATCTTTAGCCCATGTTATATCACATATTAGTGATATGATGCGATTTTCACCAGCATTGTAATACCCACTTTTTTCTATACAAGCAGTTGGGAATATTACAATTATTAGTATGAAGATAAATTTTCTCATATAAAAATGAATCTATATTTTGTACATATGCAAAATTAATTGTATTATTGTATAATACATTCATATTAAACTGTTAAATAATTATTATAAAGGAGGTTTTTATGAAAAATTTTTATTTTATTTGTGCTACTTTGGTTGCTGGATTTTTCATGTCGTCATGTACTCAGGATGATGGTATTGTAAAGAATTCTGTGAGAGATACTCATACGGATATGGAAATTCTATCTCGCTTCATTGACATAAATGAGGCTACAAATGAGTATTATCTCAATGAAAATAAAAAGACAAGAGCTTTGTCTTATGTGACAAATTCTGATTTTGAGGAACTAGAAAAAGTTAGCCCGGTTAATGTTGAAAAATGCCAAAAGGAATTAAACGAATTAAATGCTAAAGTGGCGCAAGCTATGGCTGATCCAGATATTGCTTATTTAGTACTTTCTGTTGAAGGAAAAACTGTTGTGAAAAATGTTAGAAAAGCAAACTTTGAATTTAAACTTGATGATAATGTTGAGGTTATAGCTTCTCGTGCTATTCCATCTACTTTGATGGTTTATGGTGGCTCTACGCAAACGACAAATGAATTTTTAGATGCGACTCGTACAATTCGTATGTCAGTTATAAAGGATTCTTTTGTTTCTGGATATTATTATTTTACGGTAAATAGCAAAAATGCAAAAGTAAATCCTGATGATAATACCACAACTCCAGAAACAGTTGCTTTTAGCGGAACAGGATCATTATGGAATACGTATTTTACTTGGACTTCTTATGCAGATTCAGAGGCAATGCAGGATGGAAAGTATAAATGGGAATTTAAAGCAACAGGTATAACTCCATCATCTGGAACGATTGCAACTTTAAATTTTAGCAAGTAATTTTTATGGCATAGATACTGCCTCGGATACATTCTGAGGCAGTATTTTTTTATTGCCGTTCTTTATCGTTGATTGTATTTTTCGAAAGTCTTTTGTTCGTCACGTACACGGGCAAAGTTCCCGGCATGCATTTTTTGTAGACTTGCAAGTCTTTGATTTCGTTACGCAATGGTCGTTTTCTTCCTGAATGCGTTGAAGTTCCTTTTCCTGTTCTTTATCCGTTTTTCAGCTTTTACCTTTTCTAAAGAAAGTATTTAACTGAAGAATAAATAACTAATCAAAGCAACATTTCAGAACAAACAATATCTATAATAAAAGAATTTCTTTCAATTTCGCCATCCCCAAATATGACTTCAAAAACACATCCAGATACATCTTCACATCTGGGAAAGAAACAAACGATTTCCGAGCAAAAGAAAAACAAGCAAACGGTCTGACCTCACAAGCATCCATATCCGGATAACGTTTCTTCGTCTGTTCGGAAACCGTTTTATTTAATGTAGCCACAAAGTTAGCCAAACGGATAGGATTCCATTGCAACATTTCTAAAATGACCATTCCGTCTTTCCTTTCAACGATAACGGCATAATCATCCTGCACATTACGGACATAATAACATATAAAATCAAAGGCTTCAGATACCTCATCCCCTACATGAATGCCGATTATACGCTTTTCTTTCTCCACAGAGGAAAAACACTTTTCTATCTGCTTCAGCACGTAACCGCATACAACGGGAGAAGAAGAAGCCAACAGATAAACCGGTGCATCCGGTTCTCCCCCCTTTTCAATGGAGTGGAATACACAAGGATTCCAACACAGGTGGATGACGCTCCCTTGGCAATCCCCACGTAAAGAAGCGGCACAGTTTCTGCTGTCAAACAACAGACGGGATTCTTTCTTCTCCAGATCAAACTGGAACAAGTTTCTGACCTTATCCGCTTTTGCCAAATCATACAAAAGATACCCCTGCAAACCGGAAGTATGGCGGATTTTCGCACAACCTTGGCTTTCCTTCACATCAAACAAGTAATCAATGATCTGTTCCTTCGTACAGCTTGCGGAAAAGGAAAACTCATCTTGCTCGTCTTTGGGCTGAAAGGTCAGCAACAAGGCCAACTGCATGGGACTTATCTCTGAGAAGTTGTACAATTCGATGCAGGAAACCATATCCTTTTTCGGAGAGAACAGCACATACCCCCTGCCGTTTATCTTATACCTCAACATAAAATCTCCCTGCTCGATTGGCAGGTAATCATTTAGAATAGTACGGTAATTCATCGTATTTTAAGTTTAATAATTATTTACATCTGTCACAAAGAAAAGCCTTGCTCATTCTTGCGTTTCTTCTTTTTCTTGGACGGGATGAAATCATCCTCATCAGGCTTCTTGCTGCCACCCGTTACATCCACATCTGGTATATAAGGAATCGAACCATGCTGCATATACATTGATTCCCGTTCCACCCTTTTACGGAACTCCCCTACCCTATCAATATGCGGCGACATCCCTGCTGCCACACCGTCAAAATGCTTTTGTATATTCCGGTAGGTCAGCTTGCGAGAAATGTCAGAGCCTTTGAACATTTGAGGGCTGTCAATGCCGGACATGCCGAACGAGATGCCATATACACCGCTTGCATTCTCATGTTCCTGCACCTGAATGCCTTCCTGCTCCAGCTTTTCCTTAAACTGCCGGTAACTGCCGGAACCGTTCAATGCCATGAACACATGGTCATAGAGATAGTGTTTCTGCTCATCGACACTCATGCCCTTACCGTCAAAGCGGATATGCCCGAAACGGTATTTCATGGGCAGTGAGGTATCTTTGACATAGAAAGATGTGTCTTTCATGCCATAGACATAATAAGACTTGTCTTTCTTCGTGACCAAACGCATATACAACCCTTCATACTCCAGATTCTTCCGGAAATCCGCCGTATTCTCAGAAAAGGCATAAACACGGTCAAGCTGATGAAGCAGTTCGTCTTTGAGCAAAGGTTTGAAGAATCCTCCTTTTTCCAATACATTGAAAAGGTCATCATACAATTCATCACCAAGCAGCACCCGCCATTCCTCATTGGATAGCGTAATCTCCTGAGCCGGTTTCCCGGAAGATCGCAGGGCATCCGCATGACACAACAAGGACGATACCTTATCCCGGTAAGCATGGTTGCGCAATGCCTTTTTCATGGCCGCATCGAAATAATAAGTACGATAGTGGGATTCCCCCAAAGTCGTTTTGGTGGAATAGCCGTTCTCTACCGGCATCAGCCCGTATTTCCGTTCCAGTTCACGGGAGATCTTTTCCGAACGGCGGTAGTTATTGCCTGAAGGAACGCTTCTTCCTTCTTCGTCTACCGTTGTCAGAAGGACATGCACATGCTGATGAGCTTTATCGGTATTCAATACAACGGCGTAACAGCATTTGCCGTACCCCATCCGTTGGACGTATTCATTGGCTAGTGAAAGCCATTCCTTATCTGTAAGCGTTTCTCCGGGATATAAGCTAAGGATAAACTCGGCATAGGGCAGTTTTACCCGTTCATTCATTCTTGCTATCAACTGCATATATTCCGGTATGGTTTGCAGTCCGTCACCTGTCGAGGTGAACAATACCTGTGCGTCACCCTGCTCTATCTTCGTAAGCTGATAAGCTACTTTACGTACCATTACTGCCGAAGAAGAAAACGAAGGCTGTATCTCTGCTATCATAAAAGATTCTGTTTTATACGGTCAATATCCGAAAGGTATTCATTCATACGAGTTAAGGATTGCCGTATGTTTTCATCTACAGGAAGCATATTCACATACTTCACCAACTGGTTGATATTAGCTCCAATCTTCTTCAGTTCATACACTGTTTGAATGTCTGTTTTTGTAGTTAAATTACCTTGTAAAGACGCTTCACGGATGTATGAAGAAACGGATTTACCAACTGAGTTAGCCCGTTTTACCAGTTTATCCTTTTCCTCTTCTGTCATACGAATGACTATACTTTTCGTCTTGTTTTCTTTCATTGCATACTATCTGTTTATACTGTAACCGCATGGGTGAGCAAAGCGAACGGATTTCGACTGCTCGGCTGTCGCAAGGTTTTTTGTATATACAAAAACATACCTTGCATTTCACAAAGATAATGATATATTTCAAACTGGAAAAACATCCGAGGATTTATATACGATTATTTAATCTGCATGAAGAAAACACAGTCATATACAAGCCCGCACAGTACAAATGCAACAAAGTAACAATGTTACATTGTATCATAGTTTCATATTATACAAACAACAAATGTTACTTAGTTACTTATGTAATATAGTTACTTACTTAATTATGTAAGTATGTAATATATTGCTTAATTACGAATATAGGTAATAACGTAATAAATTGATTTCTTAATTTCATTCTTATTTACTTTATAAATTACATGATAAATTGAGCTACTAAGAAATAACTAAATTTCGTTGTTGATAAAGAAATAAATTACTATATTTGCAACGTGCTTAATCAATAAAGGTATTAAAGATGGGACAGATATTGCCAGGCATAACAGTTGCCTTTGAAAACCCCAAAGGCGGGGTAGGGAAGTCTACACTGACCGCTTTGTTCGCCGGTTACATCCAATCCATGAATGAGGATGGGGAAGGACTGGCCGTTGCAGTTGTGGATATCGATGACATGCAGAATACGATCGGAAGATTGCGTGAGAATGAGACTTCGGAAGATGGGGATAAAGAAAACGAATATCAGGTTATCAACATCTCTTCCTCCGAGTTCATCAATCAACTGGACTTTTTGAAAGACAGCTTTGACATTATTTTAGTTGATTTTCCGGGAAACCTGAAACAGAACGGCGTGATAGAAGCGTTACATTTCATTGATGTCATTGTCATTCCGTTCGAGCCGAACAATACGGATTTGTCGGCCACGCTCTATTTCTATAACAACATTTATAAGGACATACTCTCAGCCCGGCGCAAATTGGGGCAAAAGACAACGGTGCGTGGAGCCATGAATCGTGTCATGCCGAATGTTCTGGAATTCAAGGAAATCATGGCGAACAAGAGTGCGCTTCCATTCGAGCTGATGGATAACTACATCAAAGATTCGAGGGTGGACTACCAGAGGAACCTGTCGACACTCAGCAATGCGTACCATCATCCGTGTGACGCATTCTGTGAGGAAGTGTTGGAACTGATTAGCAACCACATTAAAAATTAATTCACATGAAAGGAAATACATCCCAGGCAATGAAGGATCTCCTGATGCAAAGCGCAAAGCAGAAGGAGCAGGAGGTAAAGGAAACGACAAGTGTAGCGGCAAATCCGGAAACGGAAACAACGGAAAACAAACCTTCAGAAATGATCGAAAAAACTGTAGAAGCAGAAGAAAAGCAACCTAAAGATACGGCGGAACCGTCCTCCAACGAGCCGGCAACGAACGCCAACGTGCGGAAAAGGAAATTCTCGGACTACCTGCAAGACCGGAAGATAAAAGGGAACGAAGTCATCCGCATATCCAGCGACACGCACAGGACGCTCAAGCGCATTTCAACGGCAACGGGAGTCAGCATGTACATCCTTGCATCCAACATCCTTGACATCGTATGCGAAGAACACAATAAGGAGATACAGAGTCTCTTAAAAAAATACATGAGCATGTAACGAAGATACTTCCGGAAAAAGCTATCTGCCTTAGAAGCCATATAGGGATGAATCCGCCACAAACGGGGTTCATCCTTTTTTTGTTTAAAAATCGTTACAACCAAGGACACTTTTACACTTCAAACGCCCCATTCATCATCCCTGCAATGTTAAATAATGTAATAGCATAAAACCTTTCCCCTAAAAATTTTTTCCGAAAGTATGTTATGGTCAGTCGAAACATTTGTTTTCCCATATTTTAGGTTTTTAGGTAATTATGAGTTTGTGGGACAGTTGTACACATCTAAAATGAGGAAAGTTAGTACTAGTGCATTGAATATAAGTGTATTGTGAAAAATCGGCTTCAAAACAAACAAGGACAGTTATACACATCTGGGAGAATGGTCGGGACAGTTATACACATCTAAATCGGGAAGTAAGGACACCTGTACACATCTAAATCGGGGAACATGGACGGTTATACACATCTAAATCGGGGAACATGGACAGTTATACACATCTAAATCGGGAAGTAAGGACACCTG